>Ga0315913_1003187_pt1 | contig 19662 bp, 5 predicted proteins | sample MpolsnodulesMG_FD_207736 | JGI IMG/M metagenome (GOLD analysis project Ga0315913, IMG submission 207736) | Medicago polymorpha root nodule microbial communities from Los Angeles, California, United States - small nodules | ecosystem: Host-associated > Plants > Roots > Nodule | place: USA... | reverse complement strand
TCTTGCTTTTAACACCCCTAGTCACCTCATGTTGCCTCAGAACTCTATCAAAATGTCAACATAAGTCCTAAAAATTACGTAATGACAGCATGTCATCAGCAACAATAATACATTATAACATCAAAATCGAAAGAAAATTTGCAATTTTCTAACCTAACCTAAACACTAACATTTTGCTAAAATTCAGGAAAATAAAACCCTAAACAACCTACATTGCATGTTAATAGGATTAACATGACTTACTCGTGATTTACTTGAAGAAATTGGGCTCAAATTCTTGCAATTGAAGATGAGGCGAAATTGATGAATCTTTGTGTTTATGTTGTTTGGAAGTGTGTAACCAGAAATAGAGTTTTCTGTGTTGTTGTAATTCCAGGTCGTAGTGGTAGTTAACTACCGTCGTTTTTTGCAGCGGTAGGTAACTACCACCGTGGGTATTTCTATAATTTCATGTGTTTTTAGGAAGTATCGGTTGTGAGAAAAGCAAATTTCACTACTATGGGGCTCTGTTGGATATTTTTAGGGTTGTATGGCCCAAAAGGCGAAATGGCTATTACCTCACCATGCTTATAAATCTTTTGGGATTTCTTTTCCCACCCTTCATGCTTCTCATACGCTCTCCAAATTTTCAAAAATGCTATCGGATTTTCATATTACATAATCCAAAATGAAATTTTTAAATCTTTTTAGTTTCGTTGTATTATTCAATATGTGACTTATTTTCAACTCTTCCTCTCAAGTCCAACTCGATTTATCTCTTTGGTGGTTCAGTTGTGACTTTTCTTCTAGAGTCCGACTAGATTAGTCTCTTTAGTGGTCCAGTTGAAAAGCTGATTTGCGACTTTCATACGTTATTTCATATATGTTAGGAATGTTTTGCATATTGGGTATTAGTTGTTTCAAGGGGCACCCACCAAGATTTAAGAGCAGCACAACAATGTGAAGTTGTTTTCTTAAGGGAATGGATGTGTTCCATAGGAAAGGATTTTGAAATTGTAGATTTGCAGAAAAGTTTGGACAATGCGAAGTAAGGTACATATACAAGCATTTCTAATTTTTTGACATATAATTACATCACCTTCTTTTTGTCTTGATGTAAGCACTTTTGTTGTTAAGGGTTCTGGCCCTCTCCAGGTCTTTTATAGTATTTCTTTGCTTGATAAAAAAAGAGTGATTTTCAAATTAACTAAGAATAAACATTATTGTTCTAAAGTTTTTGAACTAGGATAAAAACCTTTAAAAATGTTTGTGGTTTCTAGAAGCATTAATTTGGTTATATAACATGAAAATGGTAACCATAAGACAAGGAGAAAGAATAATCATGTATCTTCACACTCACAACAAAGAAACACACAAACTTTGGTCATTGCATAAGATTATGGTTGGACTCAGACAGTCAAATATAGGTTTGATGCCATCGAAGTAATCAGCGTTTCAATCTTAGGCTATGTTTCAGAGTTTTTAAGAGATCATAGCAGAATTCTATTCACTTTGTTTTCTTGTCAAATCTTAATTCTTAGTGTTAATTGATGGTCTTATGATGAAAATTATAAATTTGACCCAAATAAAAACAGATATTAAGAACATATTGATGTACCGAACTAATAAGTAGCAAGAAAGTGAAATAAAAGAAAACACAATGATTTGAACTTATCATTGAAAAACATTACAGAAACTAACATGCACTGCATGATCATAATGAAGTGACAAGAGTGCAATATCCTGCAAATAAAGTAAAAAAGGTTGTTACTGCACAATAAGAAACATAAACAAGTTGAATCAAAGCTTTTCAAGTGTGTCTGTTTCTTCATTTTAATTCTAACGAATGTCTAATTTTGGAATGTGTGCTATCTTATCCCAGTACACCCTTGTTCCCTCGTTGCGTTGCTCATTTAATCATCCGGACAAACATAAATAGTCAGAACCTCAAGTGAAGTGAGGCGTGGAATACCTTCTTGCAAGGATTTCAATCCTTTATACCAAGCAATTTCCATTGTTCGAATCATAGACCTTTCCACATTTTCTCCGGAAAAGACTCAGGCTCATCACAGTATAAGATATGCAGACACACTAAAGCTTGGTTTAACGGTTCTCAAAATCCTCTATGGGAAAGATTTCATTTCTTTACCTACACAAAGGTAAAGAGTGTCATGACCATTGAAACTACAGATTGACTTCAGTAACTCATAGTTACATTCAACTGCAACGAGGTCTTTAACAGATGGAAGAGATGGCAACTCAAGTTTCGGGAAATCATGGATGGTCAAATATGAATGACATCAATTGATATTAAAAAGTGACAAAAAGTAATGCAAATTCAATATATTTGACAAGACCTGAGAGTTTGTTGTGATATATGACACAAACTATATAGCAATTCAGACTTACAATCAAATTTATTAGAAAAGCTAGTAAATAATCTATTATTGTAGAAATGTTAATTTATCAGAATAAAATAAGAAAGATTATGCTGCTAAAGTACAAATGTTAATCAGCAAGAGTATCATATAAAAACTCAAAACAGGAACATTGTATTGAAAAAATAAATAAATAAAATTCCCAAAACAGTTTAAAAGGTGCAAATGCACTTAACAAACTCATCTTCATTTTCTCTTCCACAATTCCCTTGCTTGTTTGTACCACCTTGTTCTTGAAAGAATTCACAATTACCTATTCTAACTGAATTATTGCTTATTGTGAAAAACAAAAATATCTCAAAGGTAGATAATCTTATGTGAACCAAATACAAAACCAGTAATTAATAATATCATAACAACAACAGATTACAAATTTGATGAATCATATTAAACTGAATGAAAAACATGAAAAAACAAACTTCATTGAAAGAGACAGAAAATTTTATGCTAAAAGGGCATTATAAGGCTCTAAGAAAGAGTTTAGACGTCTGTTTTTCTCTCCCATTGCTGCTCCAACTCTCTGCAGAAGTATAGATTAAGAGTTTAAAGGTGGCGGGGCTGAAGTATATTAGTGGAAGACAGAAGACAAACTAACATGTGCTGCAAAACCATAGTGAAGAGACAAGAGTCTCATATCCTGCAAACACAGTACAGAAGATTGTTACTATAGAATAAGAAACAAAATCTAAAGAAGGGTTACGGTGGAAGAGAGAACCTACCAGATGTGATAGAAATGTGGTAAATAGGAAGCAACAAACAAAGGGAAGCCCGCCGGTGGTGGAAGCATATAAGAATAAACAAATTGAATCAATGCTCTTCAAATGTGAGTGCTTTTGCATTCAATCAACATGCAATTTTGGAATGTGCGCTATCTTGTCCCAATCCTCACCGGTTCCTTTCTTGCATCGCTCCTTTAATGTTGGGCAACCTCGAATTTTCAAAAACTCAAGTGAAGTGAGGTGTCGAATAGATTCAGGAAAGGATCTCAATCCTCCACAATAACCAATATCAATAGTTCGAAGAGATCGAAGGCCTTCCCATGTTTGTTCCGGTATAGACTCAAGCTCACCACAAGAAGAGATACTCAGACACTCCAATGCTATGTTGAAGGGTTCATTTGGTAGTTTCTTCAATTTTGGGAAATTAGAAATTTTGAAACTTCGAAGACAAGTCAAGTTTCTTAACAATCCGTCAGGAAAGCACATCACGTCTTCACCGTTAAGAAGGTGAAGGGTGGTAAGACTACATAAATTGGAGATTGATCTCAGTAACTCATTGTTACATCCAAATACAACGAGCTCTTTAAGGGATGGAAGGCATGGCAACACAAGTTTAGGGCAATCAATAATGGTCAAATTAGAAAGAAGAAGGAACATATCTCTTATTTGCACTTTCAACAAACGCTCTAAGTTTTGTAGTCCTACTAGTAACAATTTTTCCACGGATGGAAAAGCCTTCACCTCTACACCATCATGATATTCAGCATCATCCATGTATTGCGCATTATTCATACCCCATAATTCAAGCTTTTTTAGAGATGGTAGTTTACCTAGTGATGAAAGAACACAATTATTGCAATACTGAAGTTGAAGATCAACTAAACTATTAAGAAACCCAATCCATTTTGGCAAGCATAATCCGTCATAGTAAAGTATTTTCAACCTCTTGAGATTTGAGTGAGGTTGAAGCACTTCAAGTACTTGCTCAACATTAGTAGTTGGTGTCTCAGTTTCACCATTATTCCTCCATGACAAGGATAATTCTTGGAGGTCCTTTTTACCCATCAAATTGGCATGTCGAGCTTCAAATAAGCTACCAACATTTCTCAGACCTTGTATGCTAAGTTTTCCTCCAAGTGATAGGTCATGTAGCTCTCCCAAGCCATACCTCCCACTAGTAGAAACTCACGATTTTCCTGCGGAATTTCCTGCGGGTTATCCTGAAATTTCCGCAGGAAACCTGTTTCATGCGGAATTTGCCAGGTTCCGAGGTAATACCTTCGTGGGTAATTGTTTCCTGAGGATTTTAGGAACCGCAGGAAACTCACCTGCGGAAATTGCCTAAGTAAATTGGACAATAACCCGCAGGAAATATTCGGCCAGTGTTTGAGGAGTTTTCCTTGCCCGAACATACTCGCAGGAATTTCCGCAGGAAACGATGTACAGAGATCAAAATACCGCAGATAAATCCGCAGGAGATGGTTTGATATAAAATAAAAAAATAATATACATTAGTGCACAATATGTAAGTACATATCTTTTTCATTGTTCTCCTGGATATATGCTGTCATTCAAAACAAATTAAAGGCATGTCGGCATGAGTAAACCTAGTTTGAGACAGTTACCAAAAGAAACTAAGAAATTAATTAACTTCCAAAGACTAGAACTCTTAACAAGCTACTACTGCTAGCTGTGACAGGTTCTAGACTCAATAACAAGAAGAAAGAAAACAAGTGTTTGAAGAAAACAAAGATGTGTTTCTCAGAGATATTATAGCTCTGCTTTGCCAAGGGAGAAATTCTCTTCACCTATGAACTATATAAGTGAGTTACAAATGAGTAAACACCCTGTTCACTTCTCTTTCTTCCCAAATATTTATATCTACAAACTAACTTGCACAATAACATATTCTTTGAGCTATCAATCACTCTATTACTGCTTCTTCCTTCTAGTCTACATGCTTACTATCCCCAATTTCCGATCCCTAACAACATGCTCTAGAGTGGGATTGAGATAAACACAAGGCCCAAACAGAAACACCGTCCAAGCTCAAATATAGATAAAACACAAAAATAAAAATAGTATAAGGTAAATATCTAAATCACATAAAAAACTGCTGACATATACGCCTTGCATTAAACTTATAATCACTGACAATTACATTTACAGAGCATGCAAACTTTGAGAAGAGTATAAGAAAAAGGGGTAGCCCAGTGCACCAAAGCTCCCGCATACATGGGGTCCGGGAAAGGGTCCGACCGTTTTTGGTGTATTGTACGCAGCTTTGTTGGGTGAAGGCATCAAGTTCCAAACTTAGTGCTGCGAGATGTTACTCCTTTGTCACTTGGTATATCAACAAAAGGGGATGTGATGAGTGTATTGATTCCAAGAAATTCTATTATTCCTGTCAAGTAGAAACAAGTATACCACACATGTGATGACGACCAACCTGGTGTCTCAATCGATGTTTGCGAGGGTGAGAGGACTGTTGCGAGTGAGAACAATTTACTTGGTTTATTTGAACTCAAAGTGCTTCTCACCCCTCGTGGACTTCCTATCCAAGTATGTTTTGCTATAGATGCTGATGGTATATTAAATGTCTCTGCAGAGGAAGAAACCAGCGGAAAAAAGAAAGATATTACGATAACGAAAGAAAATGGTAGACAATCAAATGAAGAAATTGAGAGAATGATTCAAGAAGCTGAGAATTTCAAACAGGAAGACTTGTAGTTTAAAAAGAAAGTTAAAGCAATGAATGTTTTGGATTATTACCTTTACAACATGAGGAAAGTAATGAAGGATGGCAGTGTTACTTCCATGCTAATCTCAACAGACAAGATGAAGCTCAATGCTGCAATGATAAAAGGAAAGAATTTGATTGATGACAAAGAGCATAAGAACATTTGATCTTAACCAAAATCATACTGTGATTCAGTAAACAAAGAGACAATAACAAAAGGATGGAGCCACAATAACTTTATGGAAAACAACCCCATATATATTTATTAGCTTTTTCCCCTTGGTGATACTTTGATTGCTCCACTCTTATTCTTATTGATTAAAAGGTAACCATTGCATATAAGAATCAATACAAAACTAGTAGTAATGCAATTTTCTTAACAAGACATCAAAGTAAAACATTTGAAAGTAATGGTTACTGACCATGACCCTGTAATCATGATTGCTTTTGAGGTGTGAGTTCAGCTCCAACAGAAAAGCACTGAACACATAAGTCAAAATATGGGTTTGAGGTTTAAGATTAGGAGGTTCTTGCTGCAATACCTTGAAAGTCCCCAACCTTGAGGTATAGATCATATAATGAAAAATTCAAATCAGAGCATATAATGAAAAATTCAAATCTATGATCCTAAATGCAAGAATCACTAACAAAATCGAAAACTATTAACAAAATCCTAAATCTAACAATCACTAATAAAATGGAAATAGTTTGAATCTGAACCGATGGTCTATGATCGAAAACTTTAGACATTCAGATTCTCATTCTCACAAAACAGAGTTTTTTGGCAAAATAAACACAAAAGTCAAACTAAATACTGCAACAACTCTGGCTTGTTAACACAAAGATGAATGCACAAATATAAATTGGATATACAAAAATATCATCAAATAACCAAACAAACTCAAGATAACAACATATTTGGATTAATAAACTAGGACTACATCAGTACCATATTTTATACTATGATTGGGACTACATCAGTACCATATTGTGACTCTGGACTATGCTTAGAAGATCTGAACATGCTTACAATACAAAAATCAATTGACAAATGAAATTAAAAATCAATTCAACTAATTGAGGAACAAAAATCAACAATCTAGATGCAAAAAAAAAAGTCAAAATCAATAGGAACACTTTAATACAACACATCAATGAAAACTAAGTCAAAAGAAAATTTCAAAATCCATGAAAACTAAATCAAAATCAATAGAAATTTCATTTTGCGGCGGAGAACTCGAGGGAATTGCATGTTGCAGTCATGAATCATCAGAGTTATAGATGAAAACACATCAATTTTAAAATCAATTTCAAACTCCTCTTTTACGATTACTGAGTGACATATGAAGAACGAAGAAGACAGAGCTGAGAATTTGGGATTTGTGTTGATTTTGGGTATGGACACGTCATCATGGGTCAAAATATGTTTTTTAATTTATTTATCTTTCTTTATAATTACTAATAAATTTATATTATACCGCTAAAAAATATTATTAATGTACTCATAGAAAACAAATATGTTTTGTAAAATATACGAGTATTTATTCATATTTATTATTTTTTGGGTTTTTTAATACTTTGTGACTCATTTTAGATACTACTGTCTAATCACTATCAAAAAAGGTTTCTAACACTATAAAAAAAAGATACTATTGTCTAATAAAATATAAAAGTGATTACTTTTTTTAAAAAATAGTCGGGTATTTGATTGTATTTTTTAATTATTTTTAGGGTTTGAATATCTCTTTTATAGTATTATTAGAGACCCAAGTGTCCATTTTAAAGATAAAATATTATTAAGTTGACTTTACAATACACAACAATTATAGTAAGTAATATTTCACACATTGTGTCCAAGTATTTTTGTCGATATTTGTGGTTTAATATTATTTTTCAAAATTTTTTGTTTTTCCTAGATCACAATCCAATACCACTAAGTTAATTCAAGTGGGTTTATTTTTCAAAATATTTTAACAACGAATATGTATAAAAATAAAGAATTACAATCGACAAAAATAAAAAATAGTTTGACATTTCAATTACACATACTTTGTTTTGAACTTAAATTTAAAATTAGAGGGTCCATATTCAATATCTAAAGAACGAGACAATTTTATCAGCAGGTAAAACGAGAGTTTCTAGTAGTGCCCTCTCTGACCGAACACTGTATACACTTAATGTTCTTAGGAAAGACAATTTTCCAAATTAAGGAAACACACAAGACAATGAATTACAATCTTCAATGACAAGATGCCTGAGATTCTGTAAACAAGTCAAGTGTTTTGGTAGAAAAGTCAGTTTTCGAAAATATTTCAATTTCAAGATTTCCAATTTCCAAAAGCGATAAATTGAATCAGGGAGGGTTTCTACGTCAAGATCACGAAGCTCCAAATACCTCAAATGAATTAAGTTCCCAAGTGACGATAACTTGAAAGTATTTGTGCTTAAAACCCAAAGAGAGCGATTTGTTGGGAAGTAATCATATTCTTTTTCGCTGTAAAACTCTAGTTGATACAACGTTCGCAAGGATTCTACTTTTTTGAAGGCCTCATTGAAGGAAAACAAGTTAATATCAGAGTAAAAGCTAGTATGGTGTGTGCTTCTTAACAAGTTAGTGTTTGTATTCTCTAAAATCATACACTCTGACCCCATAACTGATTGAGCAAGATCATGCATCTTGAAAGTAATGTCTCCTGAATAATCATCCATCTTGATGTCTTGGAAGAATGATTTTTGGCACAGTTCCTTCCAAATCATATTGCCAACAAATTCTACATCCAAATTAGCCTTTGAGAAAATAAATCCATTGCCCATCCATAGATGAATCAAATCTTCCTTTATAATTTCCATATCTTTGGGAAATATCGCACAAAATGCAAAACACCGCTTTAAGGTCGGTATTAAATGAAAGTAGCTTAACCTCAAGGCTGGCAAAATGGAATTCTCATATGATAAGGTCCAAAGCTTACTGTCTTTAATTTCAAGCCATTCATTCTCATCACTCCTTGAGCGCATTAGACCTCCCAATGCTTGTGCTGCAAGAGGCAATCCTCCACACTTCTTTACTATCGCCTTACCTATTGCTACAAGCTCTTCCTGTTCTTCTCCAGCACATCCAAATGCATATTGTCTAAACAACAACCAACATTCGTTTTCAGAGAGACCAGATAAATGATGAGCTAAACATGTTCCCATGATTTCTGCATCATCCTTATCACGAGTGGAAACTAAAATGGAAGATCCTTTGGATCCACATGACAACGCAGATTTCAACTTGTTCCATTTGTTTTGGCTTAATCCTAGTTCCAATCTTTGATTTCTGCTCCATACATCATCCAAAACCAGCAAAAATCGTTTACCTTGCAATAGTTCTCGTGCTTTTCTTTGTATTACATCTAAATCCAAGGCATCAAACTTGTCTTTTGTGATAGATTCTATAATGGAACACAAAATCCTTTTGACAGAGAAAGTCTCCGAAACACAAATCCAAACTTTTGTATTAAAATTGCTACTTACCCTATGATCATTGTAGACCAATTGAGCAAGTGTTGTTTTACCAACACCACCTAAGCCAACAATAGGATAGATCGATAGGAAATCAGAAACTTGCGCTTGGGTGAGAAGAAACTCAACAATCCTCTCTCTATCATCTACTCGTCCAAACACTTTGGGTTCAGTAATAATGGAGCTTGTTTGGCGCCATTCATCAACTTCATTTGGCCTTTCCCTAACAACAACACCCTCTCGTAAAAGAAATTTGTTTTTACTTTCAGCAATTTGATCGAATCTCCTTGTAATTTCTTTCAACCTTTTGCCGATGTCATGGCGAAACACAATGTTCTTTAGGTTGAAACAGGACGAGGCTTTAAGTCTACCAGATTCAATGGAACATTCATCAAGAATATCATTGAGCACATATGCAGCATCTTTGAGTTGTTCGAGCCATACCTTAATAGAGCGGTCTGTGACCTGTTTTTTCTCAGCATCTTCAAGAACAGCCTTGATCAGATCCAAGGTGGTTGACAGCTTTTCAGCCTTTGACTTGATTCCAGAAATGGTTGCAAATTCATTTTGAACAAGAGATAACAAATTCTCAAATACAACTCCAAGCAAGGCCTCTGCCATTTGTAGAGCAACAGTGAGTACTATGAAGGAAAATAAAATAAAATGCAGATCAACAACATCCACTAAGCAATGGGGTGTTAGTGCTAAGACCCACACTTTGAATTAAATGTCATTATTATGAATCCATTGTTGACTTTTGTTTCTTTCTTTTTCTTTCCATTTCATACAGAAATAAAAAATAGTCAAATAATCTATCTTGGCTATTTCTCAAAACGTAAAGTTGTTACTTGCCCTTTGAAAGCACAAGCAAGCCATATCTCCATATAAAAGTCTATAAATAAATTTGTTTTCCAATGAGGAAAAGCTCTGAAGGATTAAATTTCTCAAAAAAAGAAAAATATAAAATTATATACACTATTTGAAGGAAATTTTCATATTTTTAGTCATTGGGAATTGAACTCGGTATCAGGTGGTTTATAACAGTCAATAGCATGCATGAACATATCAAGGTGTCCTTTTCTATGTTTTTCATCACAGCGCATAATTTTTAGCTGTGAAGAATATTATAAAAGCTCCTGTTACAAAATATTACAATAACTTGAAAACATTTTCATACAAGTCTTTTCAGCTTCAATTGAATGAATTTTGACTATTATCATAGGCATGAGATACATCGTCATCCATGTACTTAAGATCACACATATCGTATAATTCGGAAGCTGAACACAGTTGTTGCAACGCCAAAGTTCAAGAGCAACTAAGTTACTAAGAATACTTATCCATTTTGGGAAGCATAATCCATCATAGTCATGTATTTTCAATCTCTTGGGATTTGAGTGTGGTTGAAACACTTCAAGTAGTTGCTCATGCATTCACCAAGGAAGCTATGCTGCAGGTATGTTTTGTGGTTTCGATCAACTATTTGATTGATGCTTGATAGTATTGTATCTTGAATTGAATTTTGTGTTGCTTTGATAGTATTAAGTGTGTAGGCTGAACTTGCAGCTCTGGCATACAAGAAGTCGAGACTTGTTCGTGTTTTAGGCCCTAATGGTCGCTATACATTTGGTGCTTCTGGAGAAGCTGAAGTTGTCAGTGCCCGAGGGTTGGACTTTTCTTTTACTTTCCACTAATTTTCTGTTGTTTGATTCTATTTTTGAATTGGAAGAAATGATTATTGTTTTGTTTTTCTAATGTTCATTGATGAATGGACATATTGTTTGGATCACCAACTATTTTATTACTTCACATACCTATTTAGTTTTCTGTTTACGTTGCTGCTATTATAAGTACAAATGTGGTTGAAAACTTTATATAATTCCTATCACTTTCTTCACCCGCTCTTTCTCTTATGCACATATTGATACAAGTTTTAGTGTTTAGCCATAGATCAATAGATACAAGTTATAGCATATTATCAATAATAAAGAAGGAAGAAGAATTGTGTACCTTTGAATTAGGATTCATGAAGGATAGCTGTCAGAAAGATGAGAGGATGACTACCCTCATTCCGTTTAGCACCAGAATGTTCAGAATGCTTAACCGTCTGATGGGATGACATTTAAATAGCTAAACGGCTGAAGGCAGGGACCTCTCATTGGGCTTAACTAAATGGTCCAACCCATCACGGTCCATTTAAAAACAATAGCCCAATCACACATATTCATCAACTGATTAATGCTTAATACAATCGACCATAATTTATAACATAGTATTAGCTTATAATAATTGATTATTGTCAATCCATGATAGATTAATTAAATAATTAATGTAACACATATTTCTGGATGGAAGAATGTTAATTCTGTGAATCCATGCATGCACCTAATCCATAGTATCAGCAATTAGTAAATTGTTGAATAGAATTACAGTATCTTACCAATATCAGGAGAGGAAGTGGAGGCCAAGGTTTTATGAGCGGTGCCGGAGAAACTGAACTTCAGCTTCAGCGGCGAAGGTATAACTGTCATACTAAATTTTCAAGATATACATACATTTTTCCTCAAGCAATCTATTCCTTCCTTTTCTAAAGCTGGTTTTTCACTTTCTCACTGCATCAAGTCATTGAAAATATTCACGGTATACATGTTTGTGGCCACACCCACAATAGTATTTGGAAGGCATGGATGCTAAGAAAAAAATGTATGTTATGGGTTTTGTGGTCTTTCAAACTTCCAGGCATGCATATTGCAGGCTTATTTGACATTTAGAAAATGGAGGCCCTCACATACACAAGATTCTAACATTGCAGTAGAAAATTAGCTTGTTTTGTTACATCTTTTAAACGGTGCAGACTGCAGAGTGCATTATATGTTACAATGATTGAAAAATGGATATTGTGTTGATGGGTCCATCCATCCATGCAATTGTTTACATATTTTTATGCTTAATTGCAGGATACTTGTATCAATTTGCCATATCCATTTGCAACTGAAAATCTGAACATTAAAAATATGGATCTTTTAATCAACTAGTAAGCGTTTGATCAAGATCGGAACGGTCTAAATTTAAGTTTGGTTTTCGAAAATGTTATTTTGAACCATCAGATCAAGATCGTACGATTGTTAATGGTCTCGAATATGCAGGAAATTCTTGACAGTAGTGAATCCAATTTATTAAAAGAAAAAGAAATAAAAATTTAAAAAGTTCCATTGCCGGGAATCGAACCCGGGTCTCCTGGGTGAAAGCCAGATATCCTAACCGCTGGACGACAATGGAATTGTTGTAAGATTCTGTATCCAATATTATAAAACTAAATCAAAATTTGTTTTAATTACCACTAGCCAAACTACCAACTTCAAACATATTTTAATTGTCACCTCAGCTGAAATTTCATAATCTTACCATGAGAATACTCTTTAATTTGATTTAAAAATCAATAATTTTAATTAGTAAAATATCATCTTCTAACTAATTCATCAATGAAAAATATTTTTCTCACCTATAGTTTATGCAGTTAATTTTTATTTACGGCATATTTATTTATTTCATTCGCTCATCAATGAAAATTTTGGATTAGCTAACAAAGTACTCGTGCATTCGCTCATTTTTGCTTGATAGTTAAGACCGACATTATATCAAAGTAGACAATATAAAATTGAGAGTGGTAATAGAGTTGGGAGTGGTTTGTGTTTAAAAATTGAGTTAACCATTAATTAGTGTTTCAATATGATTTGTAGTTCTGCTTGTGTAATTTTTATGGAGTAAACTACAATTTTTGTTACAATGGTCATACATCAATGCCTCTTTCATTAGTCGGTTTAATATTTAAATATTTCGTTCATTAGTTAGTTTGGTCATCAAATATGGTTTTCGATAGTTTGGTCATCAATGATCCTCACTTTTACTAAATAAAAGACACATTTTGGGAAAATTTTTGTAATTTCGATACATTCTGACTACAGTGACATCGCATCACACATTTTACATACAAAAATGACTTCACTCAATTTTTATTTAGGAATGAAAAATTGTGTAATTTTGACAATGATGTCTGGAAGGGGATATGTAACTCTGTGAATCAACAATTTACTAATTTCTATATCATAATTTGTTTGATACTTGTCTATATGAGAAGAGGAAGTGGAGGCCAAGGTTTTATGAGCAGTGCTGAGAAACTAAACTTCAACCTCAGCAACTAAGTTTTACATACATTTATCCTCAAGCAATGTTTTTGCTTTTGGCATACGTTATGGTTTTTTACTTTCTCACTGCATCAAGTCGTCCTCGCAAAAATTTGCTAAAACTGTTTTTATGGAAACAATAGTATTTGGAAGGCACGGATGTTAAGAATAGTTGTATGTTTTAGGCTATGAAACCTAAATTTGCTCTGTATTAAGGTTTGATCCTACCAAACACACGCTGCATCTGATTGATTCACATTAAATTTAATGAACAGAAGAATGTATTGTTACTAGTGTTATGGTGTTTCAAAAATCAATGCATGCAACATCGTTTGAGATTAACCTGTTCTTGACATTTATAATGCAGTTTCACAGGATATTTTGTCCTGTCTGTGATTTATGAACTACAGTTAATGTGCAATTACATCATTTTTTATGATCACCTCTTATTACATGATTTGATCACTGAATTGGGGAAATCTCTTCGAGTCTTAGTTTGGGGAAATTATCCACCAACACAAATTGAAATTTTCCGTACCCGTGTTGTGCAACATGCTGATCGGAAGATGCATGGGGGTTCATCTGGACAATGCTTAGCCACCGTTGATGTTGTCGGGTAGACAAATGTCGTAAGTCTTCTTAATATATATGTGTTTGCTATTTTGTTAGCAACCTAACTGACAATGATATCTGTATAGCGATTAAAACCACCTTTACTTGTACATGTATACTTCCTCAAATTCTAATTTATTTACTTTATAATGTCAACTTTTTGCGGTGTGATACATGTATTGGAGAGTGGAAACTGTTTGCTACAGTTGATCTTAGATTAAGAAGTGCTAATCTTCCTTTGAGGTAATGACTCAAAATATTCTAATATATTTTTCAGTACTCTTTCTATCCTACCTGTTTAATAACATTCTGTATGCATATATAAACTTTACTGTTCTAATTTTATTCGTCGGATGAAAGTGTTTATTAACGACACAGTAGGATTTATATCTGATTTGCCTGTACATGGTATGACAAAGGCATGAGCAATTTGACATGTTAGCACGTTTGTTTATTGATCTTGTCAACATTATATTTATTCGTCAATAGTGACAGTTGTCGATTTTTCTCTTTTAACTTTGAAGTTGGTGGAAGCTGATCTGCTTGTGTTATAATTTTGCATTTCCTCTCATTCTAATTCTTACACCAGTCCCAAAAACTTTTAAATCCCTATCCCTTTTGAAGCATGTGGTTGATTCTTCTGCTCCCAATCTTGAAGATCACCGCACAACAATGTTAAAAGATTCTTCAACAAATAGGGGCGTCACAAGAGAAACTTCAGAATATGATTGATGTTTTGAATAAGGTAAACCAATTCATCTTCCCTTCTACTAAAATGCAAGAAAATCAATTGACTATATAATATATGGATATATAATCTCTGAAACTTTTCAGATTGATGCTGAAGAAGAGTGCACGGATGTTGATAAGTATCTCGATGAAGACGGAAATTAGCAGCTTGGATGGAGTAGATGTGAATATTGAGACATCGACAGAAACCGAGTTAGTCTCTAGAAGTCACTTTGTGACTTTGGGATGTGAATATTGAGACATCGACAGAAACCGAGTTATTGTAAATCGTTTAATCCTGTTTTTGGATCGACAAAGAAATTTTAGTCGGCTTTTGTTCCTGGATCTAGAATTGTTTCCCAAGCAACATAAACAATATCTAGACAGCGTAGCCCACCTCGTTCAACCACTAATGATAGCCTGAGTCAGGAGGTTATTAAATTAAGATCACAGGTATCTTGTTTTATGCATTCAGTGACAGTGTCCCCTTCCTTGCTATAGATGTTTAAATTGAATTTTATAAAAATCGACTTATAACTGGCACGCTATATTGTTTATCTACCACTCAGTTTTATATGACTAAAAAGCTGGATTTCAATTTAGACTTCAGGTCAATGTTCAATTGAAATGCACATGCTAGAGATGTATTTAAGATTCCTTGAGCTAACACTAATTGACCTTCAAATTAGATTAAGCCATAAGAATATGAGACCATGCACTTGGGGACAATATCAGTTAACCTTTAAGCCAAAACAACGAGACTTTCAATTTTCAAGCTTATGTCTATTAGTCTTTTCTAGTTTTGTGATGGATGTGTTTGTGGCTTACTGATCCAACAATTTTGTATCTTGCGCTGAATAATTGAAGGACATGTCTAAGAGGCTACCTGTTGGGGAAGCTAAATAATTCCTCCAAAATCACGTCCCTTTCTAACAACAGCTGATCCACACCTTGAACTCGCGCGCTTTCCCTAGGATATAGATGGTGCTTCCCTCCCATACATGGCTCATCCCAATGGATGAATTAAAAGAGGAATTAAACCATAATTCTGCCCATCCCAGCCACTTCAACCACTGCTTAGGTTGTCCATTAACGAAACACCGTAAATAAGCTTCTAATGTCCGGTTCCTCACTTCTGACTGCCCATCCGAGTGAGGAGCTGATACTATCAAGTATCTTTTATTAGACCTTAGTTTTCTTTTTCCATGGATACAAAAATGTTGGTGAAATATTATGAATTTTTATTATTTATAATAGCTGATATTGATTATTTTTTACGATAATATGCAAAAAAATTAGTAAGATTCTTATAAACAATTAAATGATGTTTTTTTCATATGAAATGAAAGCATTTGGACAAAGAACGTGAGTTACTCCCTTGGATCAAAAGTCACTTTTGATCAACACAATATGTCTCATTCTCATTCTCATTCTCATTTTTAATGAAATGGTACGAGAGTTGACCATCCAATTTCATAGGTGCTTAGTGGACCAAAGCAGAAGAGTTGCTGAGCTCTTCATTAACTTCAATTCAACCACTTTCAACTGAACCAAAACCATGTACATTCAAATTTAAATTATTTTTCATTTTTACGTAAATGCTGTTTCTATTCTAGCTAGGGCACCTCAGACCTACTTACGCTGACGTGTCTTACATAAGAATGATATATCACACCGAATCTTGGTGTCAATTTGATGGGATTTAGCCAACTATTAATGAATAGATACTACTTTACAACATGATAAGTGTTCTACTTATGCCCCAAATCATTTTGTATGTAGGAAATGGCCATTGTTGGGTTCATGCTTTTAATCTTTTATATCTTGTTATTACATATGTATATTATATACAGTTTACCACTATAAGCATATCTTTTGGTGTCTGTGTGATCAATTGAATTATGACAACATAGCTTTCTTGAATGCAAACGTGAATGTCAAAATATAAACTACTTACATGTGATATTAGAGCATGAAGTTGTCAAATCCCTCTGAAAAAGACGGCGGAATTATATCATCTCCATGAATAACTGTTAATTTCCTCCGAAATAATTATAAATCCTGATTATTAATAATTAATTGGTTTTCTTTTGACTTGGTCATTTTGCTATGCACATGTTCTTATTAATTGTTTCTGTTTAGTTGGTCATGTGCACATTTCTATTCCACATAATAACATTACGTTACCTAGTCGATACCACACATTCCTTTCTAAACGAGTCAACAGATTTATGGCAGAACTGATCAGTTTTGATAAAGTGATATTTTGTTCAGAATCTTATCAGAAAGTAGCAATACATTGAAGCTGTTAGATTCAATTGTGTATATAATAACTTGGCCTACAAGACTCAACTGTTTGATCTATTGCGATAGCACGCATTTAATGCAAACAATTCTGACTTGAGAGAGCAGTTGCAGTAAAACTAAAACCTATTCGATTGAAATGAAAGCTCGTTTCTGTTTTTCTTATTCAAATTCTAGTTTATGAAACATCTATCTTCATGCACCTGTATGTTTGTGATAACAAGTTGATTGTGAACTTTGGATAAGGGCAGTCTATATTCTGTCTAGAGACAATAAAATGTTAGTCTGAGAGTTGGTAATGGAACCCTGCTATTATATACACTACTCTTTATAATATCTAATTGTAAAGAATGAAAAATCATGATTATATTAATGTCTATTTCCCTTGTATTTTAATTTTCCAGAGACTTAAGTTTGTTACGTTTTCATAGTCACTTGTAACTTTGAGTATTGACTATTGATCTTCTTTCTCTCTTTTTCAAAAGAAAGTATTAATATTACAGAACCAAAATCATAAAATCAATCTCCTTAAAGCTCTCCGATGGATGAGAGAACTAGGCTTAGAAAATGTCTTTTTAGAGTTTGATAATCAGGGGATTGTTAATTGTTCTCATGAGTCCTTGATTATATCAGTGGATCTTGTTAATTCTTTTTCGCATTGAACATTTGGAAGATGATCGTATTTGGAAGGCACGGATGTTAAGAATAATTGTATGTTTTAAGCTATGAAACCTAAATTTGCTCTGTATTAAGGTTTGATCCTACCAAACACTGCATCTGATTGATTTACATTAAATTTAATGAGCAGAAGAATGTATTGTTACGAGTTTTGTGGTGTTTCAAAAATCAATGCATGCAACCTTATTTGAGATTACCCTGTTCTTTGCATCATCACTGAGATATGTCTTTCTATTGTTTTTATTAAGGAAAATATATGCTAGTTAACAACCTAACTGACAGTGATATCTGTATAGCGATTAAAACCACCTTTACTTGTACGTGTTTACATCCTCAAATTCTAATGTATTTACTTTACTTTATAATGTCAACTTTTTGCGGCGTGATACATGTATTGGAGAGTGGAAACTGTTTGCTACAGTTGATCCTAGATTAAGAAGTAGTCTTCCTTTTGGGTAACATGACTCAAAATATTCCAAACTTTGGAATAAGGTAAACCAATTCATCTTCGCTTCTACCAAAATGCAAGAAAAACAATTGACTATATAATATATGGATATATAATCTCTGAAACTTTTCAGATTGATGCTGAAGAAGATTGCGCGGATGTTGATAAGTATCTCGATGAAGATGAAGAGGCTGATGAAACTAGAAGCTTTCATGGAGAAGATGATGTGAAATACTGAGACATCGACAGAAACCGAGTTAGTCTCTGAGCAGTCACTTTGTAACTCTGGGATGTGAATATTGAGACATCGACAGAAACCAAGTTATTCTAAATCGTTTAATCCTGTTTTTGGATTGTCAAAGTAATTTTTCTCAGCTTCTGTTCCTAGATCTAGAATTGTTTCCCAAGAAACATCACCAATATCTAGACAGTCTAGCGGCCTAGCCAACATAGTTCAACTACTCCGACCCCAACACTGGGAGGTCTTACTACCCGAAAGATAGTATTGGATGATGCTAAGAAGACTAATGATAGCCTGAGTCAGGAGGTTATTAAATTAAGATCACAGGTATCTTGTTTTATGCATTCAGTGACAGTGTCCCCTTCCTTGCTACAGTATGAGACTTGAAGACCATGCATGGTTAGGTTATCGTAAAGGAGTCGAGTGAAGAAGCAGTAGTCTCGACTTGGACACCAGGGTTTGCAGATCCCGCGGCAATGTATATCCATGCAAAGGAATATACCAAAGAAATGATGAAAAGAACACAGCAAAAGCGAGTTCTGGTACTGGCCATGGAAAGAGGTTAGGTTAGAGATAATGTTTAGCCTTTATGGAAGTAAATTTTCCTTTTGCGAATGTTTTTGGAAATGCAGAGCTCTTCAGGTATACTTATGCTTGCCAGCTTCGTTTATTGCTTAACCATTTTCATAATTCAAATACAAAATACATTAAATATCTAGTCATGGTGTTTGGTGGAATGGTGGCAACAAGAGAATTAATTAGGTTCTCTCCGAATAAAATCTATTAGTGTTGGTAAGTATCGAGATTAAACAATTTAGAGTTTAAACAAATCTTTTATTTTGAATTTTTAAATTAAAATTGAGGTTTAAAATTTGTATATCCAACGACTAAGATCTAACCACCGTCAATGTTGTGGTTTAAGTCTCTAAGGGTCCGTTTGGTTCGAGAGTTTTGAAAGGGAGGGGCGGGGCGGGGAGGGGAGGAGAGATTTTTAATTTGAAGTGTTTGGTTCAATTTTTATAAAGGGAGGGGAGCAAATCTTTTTAAAATTTGATTGCATTGACATAATTATCCTTAAATTAATTT
>Ga0315913_1003186_pt1 | contig 19662 bp, 10 predicted proteins | sample MpolsnodulesMG_FD_207736 | JGI IMG/M metagenome (GOLD analysis project Ga0315913, IMG submission 207736) | Medicago polymorpha root nodule microbial communities from Los Angeles, California, United States - small nodules | ecosystem: Host-associated > Plants > Roots > Nodule | place: USA... | reverse complement strand
TCTATTGTCGTGTACCTGAAAACATAATCAAACAACCAGCATAACACAGGCAAAAACAAGAGAATCTACGCCTAAACTACACACAAAGCGCGCTGAAGTAGTGTTGTGTTTTGCATGTTATCAATCTTGCTTCTGATGACGTGGCTTCAGGAGCGCTGTTCTTCAGGGGCATTTTCTTCAGACGCAATTATCATCTGAAAGATAATAAAAAATATCAAATAACTCCTAAAATAAGCAATTATCATCTGATTTGTGTATCATTCTTTCAATAATATTTCTCGTAAAATATCATCCAAAATAAGCAATTATCATCCTAAAATAACTCCTAAAATATCAAATAACTAAAATAATTAAAGACAAAGGACAATAAAAACTTTCAATTAATACAAAAAGGTATTATCATCTGATTTGTGTATCATTCCTTCAATAATATTTCTCGTCTTTTTTCTTTACCATGCTACAGTGGCGGAGTATCAACTAGTTATTACTCCCTCCGTTTCTAATTATAAGCAAAATTGATTTTTAAGTTCATTCAATTAATGGTGTATGTATCACGTACATCATGAATTGAATGAACTTAAAAGTCTATTTTGCTTATAATTAAAAACTGAGGGAGTATTGACTAATCTCAACTAAAGAATCTTAAGCACATTTAATGGGTCTCCTTTTATAGCTACATTTTATTTAGCCACAAGATTTAAACATGAAACCCATTAAAAGAAACATTAGTCTACTTCCATTCATACCAACATAATATAATGTTGGTATCATCTCTTTATTATGAAAGGCTATATAAAAAATAGAAAATAATGAAAGGTTCGTAAGCAAGAAATTACAATCGATATTTGTCCTTGAGATTTATTCTATGAGTTGAAAGGGTATTTAATAATTATTTTAAACTCTTTTTACTAGTAAAAAAAAATTGAACTGACATAAACATAGAACAAGGCTTTTTACTATATAAAGTGTTCAGACAATGTTATATTTCTTATATGCAAAAGTGAAAAAATGGATGAAATTCTTAAGCTTGTATATAGGGTGATACTTTTTGTTTTCCTATATCTTGTTGTAGTCGACAGTCAAAGTAAGCTCATTCTCATATTTTTGTTTTCTTATCTTATAGACAATATTTCATTCACTTTTAGTAATATTTGTTTATTTTAATTTTACACTACAGGTGCTTGTTCTAATTTCCTTCAGTGTTATAAAATATATGGGACTCCTCTTGATGGGGTTTGGAGGTGCATGAAAGGTTTTTGTGAATTAGTTATAGATTTCAATTCATATAAAGTGAGAGAAGATGCTATTGTGAGAGGTGAGAATATAAATTAGAACCATGCCCTTTAGGGTCTGTTTGGTTCGAGAATTAGGAGGGGAGGGATTTTAACGGAGGGGAGGGAAGATATTTAAATTAAAAATGTGTTTGGTTCACAAGGGAATGAGAGGGATTTTAAAATTATTTTACTGTTTGACCCTTAAACTTAATTAAATAAAAATAATAAAGTAACGAAGCAATAACGATGTAATCGATAACAACACAATGTAGACGATAACTAATGGATTAGTAATAAGGTTATTACAAGTAGTAATAAAAGTTGTTAATTGTTACACGTTAATTAACCTATAACTTAATAATAATAATAATAATAATAATAATAATAATAAAAGCTTTTACAAGGAAAAATTGTTAATAATATGGAATAAAAGTTGTTACAGGGATAATATAACCTAATAATAATAAATGTTGTTTTTTTTTACAATATAATAAATATTGTTATAAGGATAATAATGAGATTTTAAATTAATTTAAGGATAATTTTGACAGTGCAATAAAATTTGCTCCCCTCCCCTTCTAAAAATTGAACCAAATACTTCAAATTAAAAATCTCTCCTCCCATCCCTCCCTTCCCCTCCAAAACTCTCGAACCAAACTGAATTGATCGGTTGAGATCTAATTTTCATATAAAAAGTCAATTTCATGTATCTTTCCTTCTCATACGGGCATGTAACTTTTTTTCAATTCACAACATCAACTTCTCCCCTCTTTTTTTGAATGAACTAGTGTGTAACCCTTGCGGTTGTACGGGGCGACGATTACGAGTTGTAATCATTTTTGACGCAACTATTATTGATGAAATGAAAAATATAAGAGACTTTTCAAACGGTTATGCGTGTGTTATGATTTACGAATATTATGTTATGGGTACACAATTATGGTTGTTTCGAATAAGCAATTGACTATCTCCATCATGTGTAGCAAAAATAAGTTCTACGAAAATTCATAAAAAAAGGTCATCTCACGTTAATCGTATATTAAATTATCTTGCATTAACCACGGGAAATACACATATTTTTGGCGTTAGGATACAAAAACTTTACGATCCTTCGCACGAGTAAATTTATCTTCTGCCAATGCATGTGACAACAGCAGATAATCGTACCCCAATGCTTGACAACACGTGTATTGACAACGGACATTAGTACCTACATTTTCGGATGACACATGTCCCAAAATCTTAAACATTCTCAAACACATCGTTGATCGTCTAAATTAACATCAAATAATCCTTCGATAAATATGTTTTTTTCAAAGCTAATTGTTGATCAAGACTTTACGATTTAAAAAAAATGTTTTTTTATAACCAAGCAACACGTGTATCGAAAACACGTGTATCGACAACGGACATTAGTACCTACATTTTCAGATGACACGTCCCAAAATCTTAAACATTCTCAAACACATCGTTGATCGCCTAAATTAACATCAAATAATCCTATAAATATGTTTTTTCAAAGCTAATTGTTGATCAAGACTTCAAGATTTCAAAAAAAAAAAGATTTTTTATAACCAAGCAAATACATTTTTTGTTTGTTTCAAGGCGATAACCATTGAAATTAATCTTTAGGACAAACGAAACTACATAGTAAAAGTTCCACCATAATAATCTATGGCGACCAACATTTTTATTTAACGTAAAAATTACATCATTACAAACCATAAAACAACGACAACAAAAATAATCACCCATTAGCATAAATACCAAGTAAAACTGAAACAAAAAATTTATTACATCGTTACCAACCAAAACAAAATTTGCTAGTTCTAAGACATCTAACAAATAAGTAATTTTTTTTTCAAAACTTCTTCGTACACAACTAATCTTTAAGATAACAAATAATCCTTCTTTTTACTTCATTATTAGCGATTATTAAAATCTTTATAACTTCATGTCTGGAGACCAACATATTCACATGACACACAATCTTCACCAAAACTTCTATGGAGAGGAGACTAAAAATCAGTACAAGTATTCATCTTGTACAACCCCACCATCAATAACATCATCCAAAGCTACATCCAGATTATCTATGGTCTTCCGTATTTCTTCATCAGACTAATCCAAAACTAACAACTTGTTAATCTTTTCTGACACCGTAGTTTTTACCCCTACAAAAGCAAATATTATAATATAAGGTTAGGATGCATATAACCCAATTTGTATTCTCCATTAACTTCTAAAAATCTGAACATAAAAGCTTCCTTCTCGAATCTATGATTGAATAATTACAGGGAATTAACTTCTTTTCGGAATCAACCCACTTGGGTTGGCCTGATGGTATTAGCTTGGGATTTAGAATTGTGTTCCTCCTCAATGTCTCGAGTTCGATTCTACGTGGTGTCAATTTGAGTGGACCAATCTAGCTTATTCAAAAAACTTCTTTTCAGAATCAATGAGATTTTGAAAAAAAAAACAAGGAACGCCATTAAAAATTCCAGAAATTGGATAAAAAAATAATTAAGAAAAATATACATGGAATATTTGGTCAAGAACAATACATTTTTGATGAAAAAGCCATCGGAGAGCATGCAAAGATATAAATAGACGGTTCTTTTGCCCAAGGCCGATGTAATTAACTATCATTTTTCTCAAGCCTATGGTCATTTATACAATAAATATCTGGCTGGGGATAAATAAGCAGAAAACATATAAGAAATTATACAAAATGCATAAATGAATACCCAAAAAATTATTTTACCATTACAGAACTAAAAGAATTATTTAAAATCCAAGGACTTTAACGATAATAGAGATTGTAGAAGCCCCAATTATTAAAAAAAAATTAAGACTAACAAAAAGTAATAATCCACGCAAAGCTTGGTAATGGAAAAACGAACAACATAATTACTCATACACAAATCGTTCCTAATTCTTCAATATTAATAATAACAATAAGTAAAGAAATAATCACAAGTAGAGTGATGCATAGAAGAAAAGATTTAAACAATTTGAATATATGGATAAATTTTGAGAGAATAATGTGAAGATTACAAATGATGGGATATATAGAGTAGATTTTGTAAAGTTTCTATTACTATTACCGGTACTGTTACCGTTAACTACATTGTTCATGACTGTTGTTTAATGATTCAAATATTTTAAAGTTTCTTACTCTTACTATTCTATACCATTGGTTAATTTATAATAATTAATTATACTATTCGTTGGTGTTGATTATACTTTAACCGTTCATTACCGTTGGACAATGGAGAAATATCTTAAAAGGACTGCAAAAATTCTCCATCTACTTTTTTGATAGATGCACGGGCCGATGCACGATGCACGGGTCGACAATTACATGTTATGATCGCTCGTTACGTAGTAACTATCTCACCAATGAAAAAAAATCAAAGTTGTTTCGTATTACGCGTGTATTGTGTTGCACGTGTACAATCAAAGTTGTTTTATATTACGCGTGTCAGTTACAAAAATCAAATTGCACGGGTCGACTATTACAATGTCATCATCTCTTAAGTTAAATAAGCAGAGGTTCAGAATTTGAACCATAACTTCTACGAATATAATACAATGTCCATACAAAGACCCATTAGAAAGAGTTGACTACATTTCCCTAAAAAAATATTAAATTTGTAATCAGAAAAATAAATTAATTAACTGATCCTAGATTAATATTTATGGTTGGTTCGTTAGCTTAAAAATAATTGGGTCCAAAATAATTTTTATTGTCAAGTAGTATAGTAATCGAGGCTCACACATTTTAAGGATATAAATTAAGGGTTAAATATGTTTTTGGTATCTATAAAAAAAAAATTAATTTTTAGTCCTCCAAAAAAAATTCATCTTCACTTTTGGTCCCTCTTTTAAAGTAAATTCATATGTAGAATTCATATTTTTGAACAATATTTTGTAGAAAAATATATAATATTATAAGGATCTCTCCCAAAAAAAATTAGAACTTTTACCAAAATATGAATTAAATATGAATTTTTATATTTTTTACGGTAATAAATTCATATTTAATTTATGTTTTGTTAAAAAATCTATTTTTTAGGAGTGGTTTTTACAATATTATATATATATTTTTGTACAGTTTCATTAAAAAATAGGTTCATAGCAGCGATGTTAGCCGGAAATGATTATGAAAATAGGTTCGCAGCAGCAGAACTAAACTATGATCGAGATGAAATGACTATAATCCACTCATCTATGATAACTATGATCGAGATGAAAAATATAGATGGAATAATCTATATTTTTAAAGTGTTTAGAAAACTAATTTTATTATACTTTACCATTTTGTTCCCCCCAAAAAAAACGATCACTTTGCCTTTATCTTCTTATAAAGTTTTTTGTAATGTTCTAAGAATATATTTACCAAAATAAAAAAATTTCCTTTTATTTTTTGCCAAAAATGCTTATATATAAGGACAGTTGTTAGAGACATTGCATAATGTATATGGGGTTAGGGTTTTAACCCATAAATCTCACTTTTTTTTTTGAGAGACCATAAATCTCACTTATTCACAAAAAAATGTGAATTTCTTTTTTTTTTTTTAGGAAAGAAATGTGAATTTCTGACCACTAGGCTATTTGAATTTTTTTTTTTGGATAAATATACTTAATTGTCCAAAAAATTAGTAAAATTTTGAAATTGGGATATAAGTCCGTGTAAAAAAATTATATACCGTCAATTAGTCGAAACTATCTTATCAAATAAAAGAGTTTAATGATGGTGGGTTGACAGTCCAAAACAATTTTGCACAAACAACCAATCAAAACATTTTGAATTGCTATGTCAATTAATGTTTTTAAGTGTGCAAAGTTGTTTTAGACTGTCAACTCACCACCATTAAACTCCAAATAAAATAGAATTGAATTTATTTGTTGTTGTTATAAATATATCATTTTTTTTGTTTTTATTCCCTCTAATATTTTTTTAAAAATAAATGTGAAATGAATACTTTTCATCTGCAACTTTGACCGTCTTTGTTAAATTCTACACATGTAGCACTGTATACAAGGACAAATTATGAAAGATGATATATTTACACGATCAAAATATTTAATTTAAATAATTTTTTGCGGTTAATCTCTTTATATAATATCAAATTTTTATTAAAATAAATATTTGAAGCATTTTTTTAATAAGCAAAAAATATTATATATTTAAAGACTCACATTGCACGAGTTAACACATTAGTTATATATATTTATGTACAATTTCATTAAAAAATACAAAAAATTACTTTAAAATAGGGAGCAAAAGTAGTGATTGAAAATTTTATAGGGACTAAAAGTTAAAATTTTTTTAGAGGGATTAAAACGAAAAGTATATTTAATCCTTAATCTATTATCCTTAAAATGTGCGACCTCGATTACTATACTACTTGACAATTAATATTATTTTGGTCTTTTCCACAGTAGCACTATTGGAAAAGAAAAAAAAAATATTATTTTGGTCTTTAAATTATTTTGATCACACATAAGTCCTTTGAGTTTGAGGTTTGTAACAGATTGGTCTTTAAGTTATTTTAGTCACAGATATTTTTTTTTACCAAATCAAAGTTAACTATTATCATTAATCAACCAATGTTCAATACAAGAAGGATAAAAATAAAAATAAACACTGACTAGCCCAAGAACAAATCGTCCTAGGCAAAGTATTAGAAATCATGTCCGTTTGTCTTCTAACAAACTACACTTCAGAGACAATAAATAATTGATTATGAATCACCATGGCTCGGAGAAGATAGAGCTTGTACTAAAATGGATGGATCGGACTCGAAAACAACCCGGTTTCATAAGTTTGTAAACATTTTCGATTTATTCGTTCTGCTACATCATCGTTTTTGTAATGTTTGGTTATTAGAAGGACAAAATTGATAACATTTACAAACCAACTTATACTTACAAATAGGGGTAGAAACAGGCCAGGCCGTTCGACAGGGCCTTACGGCCTAGCCTATTTAAAGCCTAGCTCAGTCCAGCTCGTTTAATAAAAAGGTCAGGCTCAACCTTTTCATAAAGCCTATTTACTTAAATAGCTAGGCTAAGGCTTACAAAAAAGCCTATTAAGTCTGTCGGACCGACCTATTAATATATATAATATATCTTTCATTATTGATAATGTTGATGCTTTTTTTATAAACTCAAGCTTTCATATGATTTAGCTATTTAGTAACAGGTATATTGGTGTGATTAGCCCTTCGTAAGTATTTGTTATTTAGTATAAGTCATATTTGTGTGCTTTAGGTCTTCATAAGTTTTGGCCTATTTAGTGGTAGTCTTATAGATGATGTTAGACCTTAGTGTAAGATAGGCTTTTAAATAGGCTTTCAGGCTTCATCAGACCTTTAAAAAGGCCAGGCCAAGCTCAGGCCTATAATTTTTGAAGTAGACCAGGCTTAGGCCTTACGAAACCCGGCCCGACCTAGTCCATTTCCACCCCTACTTACAAACCTCAAACTTATACTTATACTTACAAACCTTAAACTTAAGGACTGCCAACGTAATTCAGCTTAATATTAAGATAATTTTTTTTTGTTGAAAGAATTAAAATTAAGATAATGATTAACTTCCTGTGTGTCCATGGCAAACGTCCAAGTGTCCAAGTATGAGTATGAATTAAATTGAAAACGGATATACCACTGTACTATTATAACCACTCTCTCAAACCGCAAAAATTTTATCAGCACAACAATGTCACAAACTGAACCAATCCGTTTCGGCATTCTCGGTTGTGCCGACATAGCCCGCAAACTCTCACGCGCCATTCTCCTCTCTTCCACCGCCACAATCTCCGCCGTCGGCAGCCGCACTCTCTCCAAAGCAACAACCTTCGCCAAACTCAACAATTTCCCTCCCACCGCCAAAATCTACGGCTCTTACGAAGAAGTTCTTGACGACCCTAATGTTGACGCTGTTTACGTGCCGTTGCCGACGACGTTGCATGTGAAGTGGGCGGTGGCTGCGGCGAAGAAAGGGAAGCATGTTTTGTTGGAGAAGCCGGTGGCGGTGAGTGTGAAGGAGTTTGATGAGATTGTGAAGGTGTGTGAGGAATGTGGGGTGCAGTTTATGGATGGGACTATGTGGATGCATCATCCTAGAACGGAGGTGATGAAGGGGTTTTTGGAGGATGGGGAGAAGTTTGGGAAGGTTAAATCGGTATGTGTTTGTGTTTTGTTTGGATAATGTTAATGTCGTGGGGAGACACCTTACACGACACTGACACGTAGATATAGATGATAATTTGATAACATTGATGTGTGAATGAAGGATGTAGACAACTGACATGACACTGACATAGTAGATATTAATGATGATTTAAGAGAATAGAAGTGATTTAGGGATTTTTTGTTACGGATTATAAAAACTGTTTTTGTTATTCTAGATTATTTTTTTAGAGACTAAGAGTCCTAGGAATTATGAAGGAGTTTCTTGACGATTGGAACAAGTTTGGGCAGGTTAACTCATGTGTTTGTGTTTTGATAATGTTGATGTATGAATAACTGATACAGACACTTGGCACGACAGTGGCACTGACACGTAGATATTGATGATGATTTTAAGAAAATAGAAGCGATTCAGAGCTTAAAACAGTGTGTGTTCATGTTTTATTAACATTGGTGTATGAAACTAGAAGTGATTTAGGCTCTGTTTTTTACAGATTTATGAAATATAATTTTGATGTTATGGATTTATTTTTACAGATTAGAGCACTTTTGTTACGGATTATAAAAAATTGAGTTTGATACTCAACACACATAAGTAGTCTTTGAAGTATATATAACATCAAGTACTAATATGACAGTCGATAAGTACTGATAGGACGTAGCAATTAAGTTTCTGTACAACAAAATGGGCTTATGCATTATCTACAGTCATCCAATGGGCTATTGATTTGGGGGGTTTGTTAGTTGTAAGAGTCATTCATAATCTTATACCTGAGCTTATCAAATGAGTGAATCGTCATTTTAGCTATTGAAATTATATGAATTAGATGGTTTAGTCTGCCAAGTATACGAAGATCAAATTAGTTTTAGGAATTTGAAAATTGTCTATCAACTTAGTCCTTCCTTCAGCCAATTAAATCAATTCTGATGAATTTGGCTCTCATAATAGAGATCAGCAGAGGGCTTAAACAAATATCTGAAAACATGCTTCAGGACTCAGGTGAGCATGCTCTTAAGAATGTGCAGACTCAGCATTTCTGATCGAGTTAGATACAAAGGGACTAAATTGATTTTCGGTTATAAACTTCATTTTGTAAATTTGGAGGATTAAATCGTCCTGCTATTGAATTTATATAACCAAAATGTTCAGTTACTCTTTTTCAAATTCATTGTTTTTGAACAATAGTTACAAGTTTAAGTTGGCTTAGTGTGTAGAGAGTGGTTCTGTGTGTAAAGAAAATTATAGAAAAGAGATAAAAAAACTCCTGGTTAATGTCAAGTAATGTTTCCTTTTGGCTTAAGATAAAATTGAAGTAGTGCCCTGTATTTTTCTAGTTGTCTTCTTCTTGATACTTCGTTGTTGAGTTGAGCTGTTGTTTGTCTGACACTGAAACCCTGCTGCATGCTTGGCGTTTCTGAATCAAAAGGTGTGTGTTGTATTTGTTGACGATGCCTTGGTCTCCTTTCCCTTAGAGACTCATAAATTATGACTTTCTATAAGACATTTAAGTATTAACCTATGAAGCATGGATACGGACACAGACAACAAACACGACATGGACACTGACACGTCGACACCGCTAATAATTTGAGAAAATAACATAATTCAGTATAATTATATGTGTCGGTATCAGACACGACACGTGTCCTGCACGAGGACACGCCTAACCCGAGGAGTGTCCGTGTTTCATAGATATTAACTATAAGCTAGATCCAATAAGAAGAACCAAAATAGAAAGTTATACCATTGATGCTTGTCTATCAGGGTCCCTTTCCCTCATGTACATTTGAACAAATTTATAGTTGTTGTATATATGTGTGTATATTTCAATCACAATCTTAAACATTTAAGTTTTCAATCAACAGTTATGATTATATTATGTTAGAAATGTGATATCTTTTGCATACATGTTCTGCACTGATATATGGTTTGATTTGGCATTCCACAGATTCACACCTGCTTTACATTTGGTGCTGATCCTGATTTTCTCGAGAACGATATTCGTGTGAAGCCGGATCTCGACGCTCTTGGCTCTCTTGGTGACGAAGGATGGTATTGTGTTAGGGCAATTCTGTGGGCTAACAAGTACGAATTACCTAAAACGGCATTAGCCTATCGCGAGCCGGTGCTTAATAAAGCTGGAGTGATTCTATCTTGTGGTGCTTCTTTATATTGGGAAGATGGAAGAGTAGCAACATTCTATTGCTCTTTCTTATCGAACCTAACAATGGATATAACTGCTGTTGGGACAAAAGGAACACTTCATGTTCATGATTTTATCATCCCTTACGAAGAAAAGACAGCGTCATTTTATGCAGCTTCAGAATCAAGCTTTGATGATCTTGTCACTAGATGGGGTTCGCAGCCGAGTAAGCACGTAATAGAAAACAATCTACCTCAAGAGGCTCTTATGGTAAGCGAATTTTCTCGTTTGGTGGCAGAAATCAAATTCAAAAACGCGAAACCAGAGAAGAAATGGCCAATGATTAGTAGGAAAACACAACTGATATTGGATGCCGTGAAGACTTCGATTGACAAGGGTTTTGAGCCTGTACAGATTCAGGAATGAAAGTGCTTCTAATATATTTTCGCCCTGCTGAACTCGGATCTTTGTTCCGTTATTAGTGTGTCGGCAACAAGAAAAAATATTTCTGGTATGCACTTTTAAGCAATTCATTGCTGTCATGTATGTGGTGGAAATCAACACTTCGTATGTTCTTCAAGTTGATGGAGGGTGGTGGTGATGAATGTATTGAATAACTATTTCTAAGTTCAGTACCAGTTCCAATAAATGTGACATAATTTGTCAAAGTTGTATCTTGCTATGAAATCAATAAAAATAGACCAAAGGATTAAAAAAGATTTACCATAATTTGTCACAATTTTTATCATTTGTTCAAGTTATATTTTTATTGTCTAATATTTGTTTTAATTTTATTTGTTTGTTTTTGTTTTTAATATGCTATCTAAATCTATTTGGGTTTGTTTGGTGGTGTTGGCTAAGAACCTTTGAGTGTGCTCCTCTTTAGGATTTGAAGTTTTATTTTCTTTGGTGTTAATTTAGGTGGATTAGTTTAGCTTAAAAAAATATCTCTCTATCTAAATTTCAATTTCATTCATGATATTTGTTTTAAATTGTAATTTTGAAAAATGACTGGATTAAGGTTAAATTTGTGAAGAAATTGTTCAACAAAAATTAATTGTCACTCTTAAGTATCTTTTTATGTTGAAAGTTTGTCCATAAATCTTGGCACAACTAGCTAAAAAATCAAAATTTATTTTAGTTTTTTGTGTGTGACTTTTTAAGTGGTTATTGTTGTAGAAGGTTTGTGAGGGAAGGTTGTGTTTTATATTACTGTTTTCCTCTTAGGAGTACGTGCTTTGAATTGCCCTGATAAGAAAATTCTTCTTATGATATACGTGCAAACACAGTCTTACTTACGTGCCATGGTTCCTGCCTCCAATGTGGAGTAGACGTGGCAGTGTCTCTGTTACACATCACCTCTATAGTGACACATCACCTCTTTCTTTTTTCCTGTAGTTACAACAATTTTCTTAAAAAAAAACAATATATATATATATAATTTTTTTTATGGTGGCCGTGGTTCGAACCCCAAACCTTGCATATATTGTGCATTGTCTATAACTGAGTTAAGCTCACAAGGACAATATATATATAATTTTAGGTAATATATACTGTATAATAATATAATTATGGCACAATAATTATTTTTTAATACGATATTTAATTACTAAAATTTATTTTTTTAAATAAATAAGTAGGGCGCAGATGTTCGAATTTCGACTCTTGCATATTATTATGCATTTTTTTACAAACTGAAATATGTTTACGAAGATTTTAATACATCATTTAATACAATAATATCAGTTATATCATTCAAAATATAATATTTTTAATTTATATGTATGGTATAAAAAAGTACTCATGTTTTTATTTATTTATATATTTTTCTTAGTTTGTGTCAATTGGTCAATAAAAGATAAGATATTTTGGTGCAGAAGAAGTACTTTATATACCATTTGTGACATATAGTGTTGATGCATGAATTAAGATGTAAAAGAAGTTAAAATGAAGGAAATAGAAACAGCAGCAATAGGTTGTGTAATAGGAGTATGTGCTTTGGTATCTGGAGGGTGCAAATTGGTGAGGTCTATATTATCCAAGTTGAGTGAGTTGTGTGGAAACGGTGCTGAAATGGGTGAACAAAGAGAAGCTGAAGATGCAAGCTGAAGATAATAGCATAATGGATAAGCTGGGAGAGAGTGAAGTACTCCAACAACATTATAATATGGAGGAAGTTATCTTCTTACTGTTGCAACGTCTTCATACATCTTCAAGTGAGTGTTTTGCAACTACTTTATGGAGTTTATGGAAGAGTCGGAACACAAGACTTTGGTCGCATGTAGATGAGACAAGCAACCGGGTCTCCGAGCGAGCAAATCGCTTACTTTGATACCGGAAGCTGGCCAACGGGATGAAACAAAGCAGAATAGTGCATATGCACGGAGATGGTCGAAACCGGCTTTAGGAAGATATAAATGCAACATATACGCTTCATATTCCTCCTATCAAAACAAGGCGAGTATTGGTATGTGTATCTGTGATGAAACTTGTAGTTTTGTGCTTGACAAGACTCATAGGTGGATCTAGACATTTGCTACATGTGGGACTAAAATTTCATAGAAAAAATAACGCAAACTATATTATAAATAAGAAATAACATTTTTTGATACAATACATTATAATGAAAATCGTCTCTTATCCATTTGTTGAAAATGAGATAAAATATTGTTAAAAGAACTTCTCTTTTTATATAAGCTACAAGACGGTCATTTAACAACTGATCACCAATTTTGTTACATAGCTAACTCTTCACAACTTTCATAGTTGAAAAAACATGTTCAACACTCGTATTCTATATAAATTTTGGGTTAAATTGAACATTTATAGCATAATTCTTATGTTGATGGCGTAACGTCACTTCCGACACATCTATAAAATCATTTGGATAAAACTCAGTAATCCTCAATAATTTGTTCTCATCAAAAGTTGCAAATGACTTTGCAGGACTCAAACATGAAACATATTATAAGAGTTTTGGAAGGTTGTTGACTTGTTGTTCTTATTTTTAACATATTGTGTTTTATTTATCATAAAGAAAATAGAAAATTGGATATGTGGTTTTAGGCACACATAACCACTGAATGGGTCTGCCCTGCAAGACTCGTTGACACTCCCCGATATGTCTGTGAAGCATGGGCGGATCCACCGTTAGGTATGGGCCGAGTTGCAGTTTTGAATTCTTTTTAATTATTAATATTAATAAAAAAAGGCTGTTGCAGGGAATCAAACCTATAACACCATGGTAAAATGCTCTCATCCAATATCAAATGTCTAGATCGGTCTTTGCTGTGAAGATTAGGGAAACATTGAGACTCTATGATTTACTCTTAATTCAAATAAGGTATTGGACAACTTTCAAGAAGGAAGTAAAAATATTATTGAATTTTGAAGTAGCAATGATATATTATTGACAATCAAAATTTAACAACCAATTTCAACACAGTATGACTTTATGAAGAAATTATACACTAGCACGCATTTCAAGACAATACAAAATATTAAAAAATTAACTTTGTACACCGTATGAAAAGACGGCGTGAACAACTTTTTTTTATGTTGATCAATCATTCCTCTTTAAGGGTGTGTTTGGTGTAAAAGAGAAGTTGTGAAGAGAGAAATAGGTAAGAGAGAGTTTGAGAAGAGAGAAAGATGTGAGAAATAGGGTAGATTTGATGGTTTGTTTGGTATGAGAGAGAAATGAGAGAAATAGAAAAGAGAGAAGTGTTGTTTATATTTAAAAGTACTATAATACCCTTATGTTAAAATAACATTTTCATTCAAACTAATTTAATTCTTTTGTTTAAATTCAGTTAATTAATTTAACTACTTGTTCAAATATTAATGGAACATATATCTTTTTTAGATATAAATTTAAGTATTTTTTTACCAAAAAAAGTGTACCAATTCCTCCAAAAAAAAAAGTGTAATATTTCTTAAAAAGTGTACCACGTAAATCCACATGAAATAAAGTCTTTTTTTTAAGGAATGAATGAAACAAAGTTGTTGAAAAAAAATTCAGTTTAATAAAGGGATACAAAATTAATTGAATGAAAAGAGAATGAGGATATAATAGGAATACAACAAAGAATCCCTTCTCTCCTTCTATTTCTTCTCAGCTTTGAAGAGAAAGAATTTTGTGTGGGACCCATAGCTTTTTAGCCTCTCTCCTCTATTTCTCTTCACCACCAAACAGGAGAAGTTCACAATCTCTCTTCAACTTCTCTCTTCCTTCACTCTCTCTTTCCTATTTCTACCCTACCAAATAGAGTGTTAGAATTTGTGAGCCACACCTAATTATTCTTTTCTCTCATTTTTAGTGGTCACATGGACCACATAACCCTTTTCCCTTGTCTCTCTCTCTCGCCAGACTCTTTTCCCCTCTTCTAATTCATTTTTCTTTTTTTTTCTTTCTCTCCTCTATGGAAATAAAACCAAGTCTCCTCCATTGAACCACCACCAAAAAACAACTTCCGGCCACCATTACTCCACCGTCCGGCATCGTATGGCCACACTACCACCACCATTGAACTCCTCTCTCCTTCCCCTTCAATAACCACCCAATTTATTTCTAGATCAGTGAGTTTTCAAAAACTCCAATTATCACATTCTCTCAATTTTCAGCCATCATGAACCTCATTTTGAGAAACTAAGTTGACATTCTTCTTCCCCATGACGAGACCATCAAAACCCCTAACTTTATTTCTTGATCGGGGCACTTTCACCTCCGACCACCGCGTCGGAGTTCACCACCGCCGCGCCGGAAAAGTGTTTCACGGCCTTTTACTCCATTTTTCTTCTTTGTGGTGAGTTTCATCTTCTTTCTCTTCTCTAAATTATATTTTGAGTTGTTGTATATGCATTTTCGGATTTTTGAATGAGAACACTATTTGAACATGTTGTTTTTGTCAAATTGATGATTTTAAACTTCTTACTAAAACCTCAATGGATGTTTTAGACTTTGTTGTTATTAGAATGTTATTTGGTCTCATTTTAAGTTTGAAAAATCAAGGTTTATAGTGATGTAATGTTGAAACTATATTTTTTTAAGTTGAGTTTTGAATTGTTGTGTGAAGATATGTTGATGAGGTTTAGATTTATAAATAAATATATCAAATTTGGATTTGAAATGGAGAACTTAATTTTCTATTTTAAAGGATGTAACACTATAATTTTATTTGACCACATTAGTAATTTAAATTGTTTAAACTCCTTTCTTGATATTTGACTACTAATTAGGAGCTTGATTGAATTATTTCTAACCTCAACTAATTTGTGTACTGGATGATGGTTCGATGCTCCTTCTTTATATTGGTCATAAGTCATATGCTTGCAGCAGCATGTTCGTGCACTTGCTATTTGGATCGGAATAACGGAGTCAACGTTCTGTAATTGCTGGGCGAACATCGGTAAATTTAAGGTGGGGGCTGATTAACCATTAAAGGGTATTTTGGGAATTGAACTATGGTGTGATTATGAAAATTTGAATGATTACTTATTCGTTTGAAATATATGAATTGCTTTGATCGAGTGTTTTGTATTTTTATCTATTATGTGTGGTTAAGATTCATTGCTTGATTTTAGTAGGTTGTGCCGATTGTGTTATGCGTTGATTATCCGTGTTGATTTTTACAGTTTTGGTTTGATCACAAGAACCATTAACCATATGGAATTTGCTTTCATGAATAAGGTTTCCCACAAAACCTTATTTATGTCACATAGTTAGGCTCTATGTATGTCACATAGTTAGGCTCTATGTATAGCCGGTAAACTTGGGTCGTCTAAGTCCTTTAGGACTTGCTTGTTATGTGCATTTGTTTTCGGACTTTGATCCGAAAGAATTGGAATGAGTTAAAGGTCGGTATCAATTATCCTCTCGCATTGAGTCGAGATGTTTTGAAATAAGGATCCTTCTTTTTATCATTTTAAATTGATTTGTAATTGGGTGTCGGATAAGATACATAAATAAGTCCTTTTAATTAAAACTAAGTTGATAAATCAAATGGTTGAGTTATTACTTACTGTCAAATCCAATTCTTTTAAAAATAAAAATAACAAAATTGTTTTAGGCATATGTTAGATTATCCATACCCAATTGACTGAATCATTATTATATTTTAAAATTGCCACCGTTACTACTCAGGAACTTATGTTTCCTTGTTAGTCCATTGGACAACAATTCCAACCAAATCATAGTCGTTGTCGTTTAGAGATTTGGATCACCTTTTTAGGAGATTAGCAAAGTGAGGGCCATGGGGGGTTAGATATGAGTGGGGCATGTACCAATGGCTCAGTGAATAGCTACATTGATCGCCGGTAATCCCGCTAGCCAACATATCTACTCTGACACTCCACTGAACTAATTCAAGATCAATGCATAGCACTCTAATGAGAATTCCGAGGAGTACCATGATGGTTACTACCGTTTGAGGTTTCGTTAATTATGAGTTGCGCGACTTGATTGCCATATCGACAAACTTTGACAACATTAGTCTCCATGGAGCAGAGTTAGGATTAATGTCATCATGCATTGAGTCAACTATTTTATAAAATCAATTATTACTTATTTTTGGTAATTACTTTATTTGTGTATGTGTATGTAAATAAATATTATTGTGTGCCTTCCCATATCTACCGATATTACATGATGCGTAATCTGACCCCCATATTCTTTTTCTTTTGTTGCTCTCTTTCTTGTGTTATGTCAGTAGCTGTTTACAAGGATTGGATAAGTAATATTGAGATCATGTTGATTTGTAGCGGTGGAAGTTGAAGACTAGGTTGTTGTAGTCGTTTGTTGATTTATATTTGTATGTATTTTGAGAACTTTCATTTCTATTTGGATTTGAAAACTGTGTATGTATCATTGTGTAATATCTCCCTTGTCATTTATAAATCTTTCACAAATTAAAAGAATAAATTACTTGAGGATTATTTTGTACATAATGAGTAGTAAATCTCAAAAGAATCTAATTCTCATATTCTCCTCTGGCAATTGTTTATAAGTCCAGTGTGGTGATTTTATACATATTTATTATGAAAAATTATAACTTCTGTCAGGTACAACTTTGGCTTCATACAAAGGTTGGCTTTTAAAATAGGTCATGCTGAAATTTTTTTAAAAAAAAAAAAAAGAAGAAAGAAGATTTTATTTAACTAATTTAAGTTAATTAAAGGAGGTGTTACATTAGTGGTATCAGAGCAGGTCAGTCCAAAATTTTTTTTCTTCCAGAATTTCCAAAAAAAGAAAAAAGAAGATTTTATTTAACTAATTTAAGTTAATTAAAGGAGGTGTGACTTTTAAAAAAAAAAATTTCCAGAATTTTTATTTTTGGTAGTAAAAAATTTTAAAAACTTTTTTAATTCCAGAATTTTTAACTTTTTCTAGAAAATAAAAAAAATTAGATAATTTTACTTTTTTTCAAAATTTATAATTTTAATTTAATTCGGATTGTTTTTTTAAAATTTTTCTATAACTTTTTCGGAATTTCGAAATTTATTAAGTTCGAGAATAGAAATGGTAATACCATATAGGTTCTCATGTCATTGATGGGAAATATATTAAGTTAGAATTTAGAAAAGAATTCGAAAAATAGGAAAAATTCCACTTGTGCCCTTAAAAAAAATAGGAAAAATTAATATAATTTTATTTATATTATTTTTTATTTTAAAAAATAGGAAAAATTCCACTTGTGCCCTTAAAAAAAATAAAAAAAATTATTTATACATTCAGCGTGCCACATAATCAAATATGCACAGTCAGCGCGCCACTCAGCATGCCACGTCAGCATTTGTTCCAGTCAGAGAGTTGTGGGGTCGTTCCAATTAGTTGGAGGTGGACTATAATTCATTTTAATTTTCGAAAATGTCATTTTGCATCTTATCCATATTTAATGTGAGGATACAATCTAGAAGTCCTAACTCAACTGACAAATACAGAAATTGTAAGGTCAGACGTCATGACCCGGGTTCGAACCCGGGACCTCACAGTTGTGAGTGAGTTTAATTTCAGTGGTTTACCACTTCATCTAAGACAAAAAAAAATGTGGATACAATTTATGACAATTTAATTGTTGAACCTTGTGTTTTATTTTCTACAATTAAGTTTGGATGATTTTATTCATATTATGTATTGTAAACTTTGTTGGTGGCTGGTAGTTTGCGCTTTTGTGTTGTTGACTTAGTTTGTAACTGAAAGCTTCGACTATATCGTTGTTATGTTTTTTGATGAGTTAGAAGAAAAAAAACTACGTGTTCTCATTCATATTATTAACGTTTATGTTATAATACTTAATCTTTACGTTCAATGTTCATATGTGTTTACATTTGTCATTGTTGAAGAAGGTAAGTTATGTTCAAATAAAGAGATGTTCAAATACATGAGTCCTCACACATTTATTATTATTGATGTTGTTTATTTATTCAATTTTAGTTAAGCAGCGTAATTTGAAGAAATATTGTTATTTTTAAACTCAAGATATCTATGTATTTTGTATCAAAATATGTGTTTGAATGCGCATCACATTTTAAAAAATCACGACAAATAACTTTTATCGTTATTTTAATTATGAAACTCAATTCCTATGTTTACACCCCAAATTGAGAGAAAGGAAAACACGAGGATTGAATGGAATGGGATGAAATGTGTTCCATTATACTCCATCCCACTCAATTCATTTTTTTTGCAAATCCAAACAATAGAGCAAATTAGTTAACATTCAATTCCATTCCACTCTATCATTTTTCATCTATCCAAACATAACTTAGAAGTAAGATGGTTTGACGAAAAAAATTATAAAATCTAACACAGCTTTCCAATGTTTTGTTGTTATGAATTTAATGTTTAAATTTAGAATAAAGATACAATGTAATGTCTCGTAATTTACATCCTATTCATATTTAACATGTGGATATGGTATTTTTTGAAAATTTTGTATTAAAACTATAAATATATATATGATTGATGTTATCGTTATATTTTATAATACATGATTGTTTTTTTTAGAGAACAACACATCAATGTTAAATATATTTATCTTGCAAGAT
>Ga0315913_1003185_pt1 | contig 19664 bp, 5 predicted proteins | sample MpolsnodulesMG_FD_207736 | JGI IMG/M metagenome (GOLD analysis project Ga0315913, IMG submission 207736) | Medicago polymorpha root nodule microbial communities from Los Angeles, California, United States - small nodules | ecosystem: Host-associated > Plants > Roots > Nodule | place: USA... | reverse complement strand
GGGCAGCAAAGTGGTGCTCGTACGGAGAAATGAGAGTGCTAGCTTTGATGTCAGAATACCATCAGGAGCGTGAACCCATACCAACACGTCAGGGAGCATGACTGTGGGTAACACTATGGCTTCCATGTGGTCTTTTATGTCTCCATAGCCAGTTAATGCCGCAGGCAAAGTCCATCAACCGTTGACAATAACTTCAGAAACCGTTCCTTTAAGATGGCCATGAAAATCCGTGTCAATATGAAGTAAGTCTACCAACGGCTCCCCGGGCCAATTATCCGTCCAGAAATGAATCCTCTCTCTTGTTCCTACTATCCACCGAGAATTCTCCAAAGCTGTACCAACCACTGCTTTAATACCCGACCAAACTGAGGATTTGAAATGGTGTGTGATCGGTCTACCATTAGAGAAATACCGCTTTTTGAAAAGAATAGACCATTGAGTGTCCCTTGCTATTAATTCCCAAGCCAACTTTAGTATCAATGCTTCATTAATTAAACGCGTTGGCTTTATATCGAGCCCCCCTTCCGACCAATGCCGGCACATCACACTCCATGAAACCGTGCAAACCTTTTTGGAGAGGACATCACCACTCCATACAAAATTTTTAATCCATGAGTCTAGTAAACGCAGCAGCCGTCTAGGCCAAAAATAAACATGGAATGAGTAAACAAGCATCCCATGAATAATAGATTTCAACAGCTGCACCCTGCCCATAATTGAGAGAATGGTTCCCCTCCAAGTAGCTAGTTTTTTCCGAATTTTGTCCGTAATCGACCTGAAGTGAATTACCTTTGGTTTTCCTTGAAAGATAGAACATCCCAGGTACAAGAAAGGGATTGTGCCAACACTGAAACCCAACAAATTTGCAATCATAGTTATCCGAGTTACAAACATTGAACCCGTGAAGAAACGGCTTTTGGAATTATTTACAATCTGTCCAGAAACCGCTGAGTATTTGTTGAAAATACTAATGAGCTCCCGGATGTTTTTTTTTCAAACCTGTGCAAAATATCATAATACCGTCAGCATACAACACATGGGTCGGGAAAGTAGTACCACGACAGTAGGACATAGGAGTGAGACGTCCCCTAGCAACCGAACCAGAGAGTGCTCTGCTAAGAACCTCTTCAGCCAAGCAAAATAACAGAGGGGAGAGAGGATCACCCTGACGAACTCCACGGGAACAAGCGAAGAAGCCAACCGCCTTACCATTAACCAAAATTGATAAACGAGCAGAATTTAGAATGGCAAGAATCCAATCAATGAACGTTATTGCAAAGCCGAAATTGCTAAGGACCAACACCAAAAAATTCCAGTCTAGTGTATCAAAAGCCTTGGATATGTCGACTTTGAGAGAAATATTCCCACCAAAGTGATTTTTGTCGAGGGAGTTGATCGCTTCGGAGGCAAGAATAACACAATCAGAGATGTTACGGTCTCGAACAAAACCGCGTTGCTCAATAGAAATGATCCGAGAAGTAATATAAGCAAGACGATCCGCCAGAATTTTAGTAATAATCTTGAATTGGAAATTAGCAAGTGCAATAGGGCGGTAGTCTCCCATGGAATTTGCTCCTGGCACTTTTGGGATTAGCACAATCAAGTTCGAATTAATATTATTAGGCAGCAAACCACCTTGAAGAAAATCTTGGACGGAATGCTCCACATCTCTTCCAACTATGTCCCAATACGTTTGATAAAAGTGACCACCAAACCCATCCGGACCCGGTGCCCCATCGCCATTGAGAGCAAAGACCGCCTCTTTAATCTCTGCACTCTGAGGGATCCGCAATAACTTGTGATTTTCTGCCTCTGTTACAAGAGAGGGAATTGTTTCGTCCACCAAAGTGTTTAGCATACAATTATTCTCCCTTCCGAAAATTGCCTGGAAATAATTAAGAATATGAGACTCCAAAGCCGTGGAGTCAGTAATGACATTGTCTCCATCCTGTAAAAACGAAATAGACTTTGTTGCTGCCCGGATTTTAGAGATTCTATGAAAATATGCAGTGTTCCGGTCGCCACTAATAAAGTGCTGGTCTCGAGCTTTTTCTCTCCATAATTGTTCCTGCAAGTTTAATGCCTTAGTTAACAAAAGTTACGCTTCAAGGTCCTACGTATAGAGCTGATCGGAGAATCCCTCCGAATCAATTAGCTGCTGAGTTCGGTTCACCTCGTCTGTAGCTAGTCTCACTTGTCTGTCCACATCCCCAAACACCGTTCTGTTCCAAATCTTGAGAGCATTTTTCACATTACGTAATTTAGATTGAAACCGAGTCGTACCTTGACCACGAACATTTTTAGACCAGTAGTCCAAAACCAATTGACGACAGTCACTATGTGAAGACCATACATTAAAAAAACTAAAACTTGAAAATAAATCAAATTATAATAAATTACATACACTTGATTTATTTTTTAAATTTAAGATGAATAAATTATTTCATGTAGTAAAAAAATAGTATTTCATTGAAAATTCATAGTTGATCGATTAAATATAACACTTGTAAGTATTATTTAATTTATTTTTTTACTATTAAAATAATATAATAATTGAATAAGGAAAAATCTACAATTAATTATGTATGTGGGACCCACATGTAATAGGAGAGAGAGGGTGCCTATAAAAGCACTCATCTCACAACAGAGCACATTAAAATGAGTGCTTAAATTAATTGTCTATGTCCACATCACTCATTTTACGATAATATTTAATAAGCACCTATTTTCGCCAACCCTGCACCTCAAAAATTTACAATTAATTATGCAATTAATTATGTATGTGGGACCCACATATAATAGGAGAGAGAGGTGCCTATAAAAGCACCCATCTCACAACAGAGCACCTTAAACTGGGTGCTTAAATTAATTGCCTATGTCCACATCACTCATTTTACGATAATACTTAATAAGCACCCATTTTCGCCAACCTTGCACCTCAAAAGAAATTATTAAATTCAAGATTAATAGAGAACTCCCCCAATTTTTCAACCACTTGATTATTGATCCAAAGTTTCCTTTCCACCAAAATTAGTCCATCCTCTTTCTTCAACAAGATGAAAGCAAACACAAATCAACACATGCAATAACTCAAATGGTTAAAAATGGAAGAAATCGAGGTTTGAGTAATGGGAGAGGGATGTGCGGCCAAGAGAGAATAATAAGGGGAGATTATGATATTTGACAATTCCTTTTGATCCTATTTAGCTCCATTAATCAACAACTAGCTTTCATGTGAGTTTTCATGGAGACTTTTGAAACAATTTTGGCTTCAGGTGATAGGAGGAAAGGGTTCGGCTGGTTTAAGATTGGGGAAGAAGGGAATATCTGATTTTTTTTTCCTTCTTTATTAGATACTATCGGTCTTTTCGCTCTTTTTGTTGCACTAACGTTTGAAAATTATGAACGGTGTTTTTATATAAAATTTTGATTTTAATTCACTACAAGAAATGTTGCATTTTTGCCAAGGGCAGAAGCCCTGGCAAAATGCTAAAAGCCTTGGCAACTGGACGTTTGCTAGGAGTTTTGCCAGGAGTAGAATCACCAGCAAATCTGCTCATCGCAAATGAACCTGCCAGAGCTTTAACTCCTGGAAAATGCACTCCTGACACAAACCCTGGCGTAACCCCTGGCAAAATGTGTCACATGCACGCAGGCTTTTTCTGATGTACTCTGGCACATGCAGACTTTTGCAGAGATCACATCAGTCATTTTCAAACCATGCTCGGGAAATTGCTAGGGGTTAAACCCTGGCAAAATGAGTACGAATTTAAAAAAAAAACGTTTTTTAGCTGTTTAAAAAATCAAAATATTAAAATTTAATAATTAAAATAACAGTTTAAATTACTTTAAAAACAATTTTACAAATTAATTTAAATTTACAAACTAATAAAAAAGAATTTTTTATTTTTTATTTCCAAAGTTTTATATCAAGAGTAACCTTATAATAATTTGTCTTAAATAAAAAAAATACTTTGAAAAAAATTGTATTAAATTGTTTTATTAGACTAGAGTAACCTTATTTCTCATTTCTAATTATTATTTCCAAAGTTTTATATCAAGAGTAACCTTATTTCTCATTTCAACCATCAGCAGCAGCATACATGCATACACAACATAACATAAAATAAAAGATCTTATGAGGAACAAAAAAATCAAAATAAAAGATCTTATGAGGAACAAAAAAATCAACACAGCATAACAAATCTATTTTTGTTGGAACAGATCATATAAGGAAAAATATTTCAACACATACAGCACCACATTTATTTATTTTTTCGGCCAGAAAAAAAAATCAACACAATAAAATCCTTTTATTCTTTACATAATCAACACAACACACTTATACTAACCTGACAATGTGGAACAACAGACAAATCCAAGAGCAACCTTCACAGGAGGCGGTGGAAATTACTTTGATAAATGAGATACAACACTGATGCAGCAAACAAGAAAAAAAATAAGTAAATAAGTGAGTATAATATTTATTGTAAAAATAATACAATTATAACAAAATAATTTTTTACCTCAAAATTAGAAAATAGAAGATGAATGTATTAGATAGAAAGAAGAAATGAGAAGAGGAAAATTTTCTAAGTGTCTGAGAAATGGTTTCTCAAACACGGTGATTTCAATATATAGGACAAACTATGCCATTTAACTTTTGCAAACTATGCAGAAGTGGTGTAGCTTTATCATGTAATTTGCGAGGGGTTATACGTGGGGCCACCCCTGGCAAATTGTCCAACGGTCAACAATGGCAGAGAAATGGCAGGGAACAAGCTTTGGCGCAGTGAAGCAGGCTGGTGGTGTCTAATCTGCACCAGCTTTGGCAGACAATTCAAAATTTGATTTTCCTGCCTTCAATTTGCCAGGAGTTTTTGTGAGGGGTTGACCTTGGCTTATGGTCTTTATACGGTTTTCAATTTCCCAGGAGTCTCCCTGGCATTGCTCCTGACAAATTTCCTAAGGGCTCATGCTCCTGGCATTATTTCCTGGCAAAATGCTGGATTTCTTGTAGTGATTATAACTAAAAAAAAATATAAATTTTTGTTGCTTTTAAGTTATAAAAAATCAAACTAACCTGCATGATTATCTATTTCAAAGACACCAACAATAATACAATATAACAAAAAAAATATAATCTAATTTTTTTTATTGACAGTTTGACACCAACAACAATTTTATTATAGAAAAAGTTGTTTAAGAGTATAATTTGAAAATGATGTATTCTATTAATTTAAATGAATGAATATTTTTTTTTTTTGTCAAAAAAGAATATAGAAGATACATAAGAAGAAATTTAATACCCTTGACTATGTTGCACACATATTGCGAAAAATAAGGCTAATTTGTTTAAACAAACAATGATATATAAACACCCCAACTTTTCATACATTCATTCAACAAGTCATTTTATTTCTATCTCTCACTTCTTATCACATTTGCAAACTATAGCATCACTCTAGTTGTATCTTTATTTTTTTAATTTAATGGTGAATATACACCAACATGAGGTGTAAATAAAACATTTTCTATGTTCAAATCCAACTACCACCGTAGACTTTTTTTTGGTAGAATATGTAGCCAATATTTAACAACACTTCACATTTAAAAATAAAATGGGAAATTTGTTTGCTCCTGCCATCCTAATCCTTAGGGAACGTATTTTCAATTGACAAAAGAGATGGTAATATTTTACACTATTTAATTAGTAGACTTACAATTACTAGCCGATTAAAAAAGTAAAACAAAAGCGGTATAATTTGATTTCATAAAATCAAAAAACCGAATCAGAATCCATGTAAAAGATAATTTGAAACATGATCAATATCAGTAAATTTCGAAATCATGAACGTCCTCACAATAATTTGATGAGTTCACCCTAAACATAAATTCTAAATTAAATTGTTTAGTTCCATTTTTATGCAACTATCCTTTTGAACTCCTGACTTAACATCCCACCTAGTAGACTTTCTTCTCCCTTAGGTGGACGACTTTCATCCTTTTGATCATTCTAAATATCTGAAAATAGAAAGAAACATAAGATTGACATACCAAGATGTTGCTGATAGCTTAGCACAAAACCATATGTGAACAATAGAAACTAACTTTCAGGAAGGTAACACGTTGGAAACATAACTTCACAATGGGAATTTAAAAACCTATACGACAATCAACTACAAGAGTTGAAAAACAAAAGTATGGGTATCTAATACGAGAGATAAATAAAACACAGTCAAGTGTCAAGAATTCAAAGAAAAAAATTATACATGAATACTAATATTCATATGGTTGTCAGAGATATAAAATAAAATTGTTGCTGCCAATATTTTTTTATTTTGAATACGAATATTATATACTTGTCAGAGATATAAGATAGAATTGTTGATTCTAAACGAGGATAATTTTTTTATTTTGATAAATAATTACAAATACTATTTGAAAGAACGATAAGAAATCACACAAAAAGGAAAAATAAAAAGAAAACATTAGCAAGCCATGTGGATCAAAATTCAACAAAGTTATTTAGTTTCTTAAAATCTGAATACATAAAAGTTTAACAAAGAGTAGAACATCAAAGATAAACAATTAACACAACCATATCCCACAAACAATGTCAAAACAATAAAAACATCATAATAAAAAGTGTTTCTATTTAATATAATTAGTTAGTTATAGACAAAGAAAACACATTGAATCCAAAAATATCATGTTTATCCCAACAAGAAACTAAGTAAGTTTGCATTAATTTTTGGATCACTGGATATAGTTTAAAAAATATTGTTACTCATTTGTGAACAAGGAAGACACAAGATCTGGAAAATTTAATGTGACTGTATCAATATCTAGTGATATAGTTAGGCATTTTAAATTGAAACAAAGCCAAACTATTCAATTAGCTATTTTCAATTAAAACTAGGTAATCTTATTTTTCAGCATTTAATTAGTCTACTTGACATTTACTAGCCAGCGTAAAAAAAAAAAGACATTTACTTGTCAATCAGAAAAGCAAAACAAAGTCAGCAGCAAAATGTGAACTCGTAAATGAATTACACCAAAACAACAACCATATAAAAGATAATTTTATAGTTCATCAATATCAATAAAGATCAACACGTTGAATGTTAGTGCTAGATTTCGATGATTTACCCTAAACATATACAAAAAATCTAAAGAACATTTTTTAGTACAGTTTTTGTGGAACCAACAAACGACATCGACGGCGGCATTCAAACTCCAAGATTAGATTTAGATTTTTTTAGCCAAAAAGACAGCAATACCGGCTGAACAGCTTCTTAAACACTTGAAATGTCTGATTTCACTTGAAATCATGTTCGATCCCGTTATCCTCTCATCTGGTCAGACCTTTGACCGTTGTTCCGTTATTTCTTAGCATACACCAACATAGTGTATGATGATGGGATATGTACAGTAATGTTGCTCAGTATGTGGACAATAATAATAAGACTGCAACAAAAAATACATCACAGTCAAGTGATAAATATTCAAAGAAAATGATACATTGGTGGAGAGTATTCAAAAAATTATTTCCTTAGATGAATACTAATTAATTTTCTCTCTATGTCAGAGATATAAGTAGAATTGCTACTACAAATATTTTCACTACGGTACTGCTGCAAGAGGATAATTTTTTATTTTAATTTATTAGAATTAAAATACTATTTGAAAGAAGGATAAGAAATGATACAAAAAGAAAACACTAGAAAACATTAGTGGACGAAAATTCAACAATATTACTTAGTTTCTAAACATCACAATATATGCAGACTCATGGAAAAGCTTTAAAATAGGGGGAAATTCACACAAACTTTTATCATAGCATAGCTCAGTTTCACATTAATAATTACATTCCCTCAACATAGTAATAGTGGCGTGATTTTCCTATTCACTTCCATCCACTTACATTACTGTTATGTTTTTTTTGTTTTTCAAATATCTATGATATACAGAAATCATTACATAATCGTATTTTAACAGCGAAGTATGTGTATGGATGACCTTTTGAGATTTTACGTGTCCTATTGATGTATTAAGCTATAGTATTGCAACAGAAGGAAAATCCAAGATTTTCCATCTTTTCCCTGCAGCTTCTACAAAAGCCTATGTTGCATCTGCATCTACTTCTGCAAATGCTTGCACACAAGGAGATTATCATTGCTAATTCTAAGTCTAACTCAGACTATGTAGGGCTATAGCTCAAATCCCTGTCAAACTTCATAGAGGCATTATGTCTCCCTTCCAACATGGGAGATCGATGGTCTTCCTCATGCTGAGGTAGGCGCAATCCTGTAGTGTTTCACCTGAAATATATAACTCAACCCATGAGCATGATCTCTAATTGAAACCATTAAATGTATAACACTAAATGAAGAAAAAATGTTGGTTCCTAAAATATTATAAAGAACAAAAACTATTTTTGGTTCACGTCAGAAAATATAAATTTTGTCTAAGTCTACACAAAAAAATGTAGATTTGTATACTATATACTAGAATCTTAGCCCAAACTCACAACCAGCAGCTGTATCAAAGCAACAGAATACAGATAATAGAGAAAGACAAGTAACATGCTAATTTCAAATAGATATATGCACAATATTACAAGGATTATTTTCATTTTAACTCGATATCTTTCATTTTTCTTTGCAGTCTCTCTCCAAATGTTTGCCCTGAGATTTTTTTTTATTTAAATATTACCTAATAAATTTGAAGAATTTGAATGTCAATTAACCCTAAACATAAATATAATATCTAAAGAAGATTTTTGAGTACTGTTTTGAGAATTCACCTTTTTTAATCAAAGAAATCACACTTGATGTTGAAAGTGGTTTGTAGATGACCACATGAAATCGAAATCATTATCAAGTAATAGCATCCGATCGCTACAATGAAGCTGAAACAATTTTAACAAAAAATAAGAAGAAAATCGATTACAAATAAAAATGAATACGTGCAAAAAAAAATAATTGAGGAAAGTGGAATTAGATCTGATCTAAGGCATACCTGTGTGTAGTTAAACAAACATACCAAGGGCTCGCTCATGGCAGCTATCTGTCTACATTTGGTCGAATGGAAGGAATAACAAAACGTGAAAGTAATAATAATTTGTAAGAGGGTTAGGGATAGTTGTCGCAGATAATAGTGAGAGAGTGAGTAGCAGCTGCAAGTGAAAAGGGTTACTCTGAAAACCCTAATTATCTATTATATATAAGAGTCATTATTGCACAATGTCAAATTGGGCTACCTGTTTGTTATGGATTCAAATTTTGTTGGGTTGGGCCAAAAAGCCTTATTTAAATATGGAATATTATATCATGTACTACCGCGACACTTATACCTTCACCTCTACAAAGAACAAACCATAAAATATCCACTTTACTCCTCTTTTCTTTAGACTTCACCCCACAAAACATTTTCTATGCCATTTTTTTCTTCATGAATTGAATAAATGACAGTCAAATTTATAAATTGGAAAATAGAGAACAAGTGTTCCAAAAAACCTCCAACCTCCGTTTGTTTCCAAGTCACTTTATGTCTCTAAAACACTTTGTTGATATAAATTAACAACTTTGTTAATTAATTATAACATGTTCATCTCTATTAGTGAAATTGTGAATGGCGATAATAATTTATTGAAACCAAACACAAATTGTTTTGAAATATAAAAATTTTAGAAAATGAGCGTTGATGCGTAAAGGAGAAATTATTGATCGATTTCGTTTTGAGACATTTAGTATGTTAACCATGTGGTTGTAATGCAAAAACATGCATATGTACAAAGTTTATGGAAGAGAGATGAAATTAGGTGTTGTGCTCGAACAGAGTTGGAAGAGGGAGACACAAGTGTGACCACTAATTCTATTCTAGAAAACTCAACTAAAGTTTTTTGATATAATTTGTGCTGGTGAAGTCAACTGAGAATGGGATAAAATTGGAATGGTATATCATTTGTTAGGGTAAAGGTATAAGTGTAAGGGTACATGGTAAAACTTTCATAAGTACGAATTCTAAAAATACTACAAGAGTCTGGCTATATACAACTTGCAGGCTAAACAGCTGGACTCATGGTTATTTATTTTTATAAAATTATATAAAAGTTCCAGAAAATTTCTTATAACCAATATTTTTTATTTATACGAAAAATATACCTCCTAAATAATGAAATATAGACAAAAGTGGTAGTTCGAAAAGTCAATGTGTGGCTCCAGTGAGCTCCATAGACTTCTTTTTGATGACATCTCTGGCGCTTCTATGCCTAGGAATGTTCGACTAGCTTCTTAGTTTTCTTTTGAGCCTTTGGCCCTCTTTTGTACCAAAAAAAAAAAAACTAGTCAGTGTACATCAACTTTTCAACTACATTTTTTGGAGTGATGCAACCTCATTCCAGTTTACCACCTTTTAGTTTAAAGTTATAATCTTTCCTAGATTTATAATTCATAGAAAATTGACCTATTTTCTTCGTTTCGGTATATATGCATTGAATTTTCTTTTAATTGAATCAATCAAATAATATATTTGCGAGTCTACAAAAAGGCAAAATTTTAGTACTACAAATTTATTTTAGCATTTGTTGTTAAATGGGCCAAACAAGCTACCTGTGATCTTTCAAAAAAAAAAAAAAGCTACCTGTGACCCACACTAGCTATCCCTAAATGATAAAGGGCTACTCAGGGATTCACTAAAAAGCCTATGAAAAATTCTAATTGAATTTTAACTTAACCCTAATTTCATTTTTGCTATCAATTACTCCATTAATTATGTATCATTTCATTCTTGCTATAAAACCTTATTAGGTTTGCAATTACTAAACCTAATTTTTCTCGTATTTTTTGCTTCTCTTATATTATATTCACTTAATAGGATGACGGGTTGTTTCAACTCATTAATAGAAATCTCGTTTGATTTTTTAGTTACTTCTTTTTGCAATTAATTGTGTTTCTGCATAATGAATATTTTTGTATGAGTTACTCTCTCCAGTCACATTTATAAGCAAAAATGGACTTTTTAATTTCATTGAATACCAAATGATAATTTTATTGCGCTGATTTAAGTCGTGAAGTCATCTGCTTCCCTAATTACTAACTAGTTACTTCCTGATTGGAGTAGGTTTGCCCCATTATTAGGTATATCACCTCCCTAAGTACCCTTACCTTAGGGTTCTACTTTAAGGTTTGTTTCCCTAGTTAGTAATCAGTTACTTCCTGAATAAGACATATATATAAATATATATCAATATTACGTATGTCACTTCCACAAGTGCCTATGTGTCAGGGTTATGTTTTAGAGGAGACAAATCTTACGCACGACAATAAACTTAATTAGCATAATAAAAATACCGAATAAAGACTTTAAATTAACTAAAAAGGTTTAGTTATACATGGTAACTAGAGATAAATTACAAAAGAAATAAAACATACGCTAGAGAAATTTTGATTGAGGAGAGAAAGTCCTGTCTGGAAGCTCCCAATGTTTGCCTTCCTTTTGAACTGCTTCGTTCTGAATGAGAAATTATGAATGAAAGGCTTGGTATTTATAGGGAGTTTCCATGTGAAGATGAGCTCAAAAACCGGGCTTTTTCCACTTAAAAGTAGCAAAAATCAGTTACGACCTTCATTTTCCAATGCTCGGGGCGCAGACGCAAAGTTGTGGCACAAGAGAGTGCAGAAAATGCACTCTCGGTGGCGCCTACCCCATAGTTTTTGATAAAGGAATTGACAATGTTTTGATTCATAGAAAAGAAGGAAAGATAGAATGCATCACTAATGTACTACTGATGGTCGAATTAGGCAAGTATACCAAATCGTTTACCAAGTAAAAAAGTTTAAGTAGAGTATCATATCCATAGGGATTTTCTTTTCGTCCAAAAAATTTATGATACTTATTATTTAACAATAAAATAAAATATAGAGTTGAGGGTTTAGAGTTTTGCAATTTGTATATGTTGGTAACATAGGAAGTTACCTATTTTGGTTGCAGAAATGTTAGTAGCGGTTAGGATTCTTAGAATCCCATTTGTTCATTTGTTGGATTTACGTAACTGTCAAGTATTATTTGTGCTCCTGATTTTCGGGTATCAATCCATTGATTGGTTTTGAACCTTTAATCTTTGAACTTTCTACTTTTATTTTTGGGAAGGGAAAAAGAGAAAAAAAACCCTTAAGAATGGGTTATGGGTTTGGCTCAGGCAGATTAGATCTGGACCGTCCGATGAATCAGGAGGCCCATATTTAATCAAAAAGAAATTCATCACAGCCGTTGGATCTGAGATCCAAAGGTTAAGAAAACACATAATATAAACGCTAAAAAAAGTAAAGCAGGACCGTCAGATCATAGATCTGACGGTTTAAACAAGAGATACACAAAGAGGAACAAATGGTAAGGCGTGCGTGATTAAACGATAGGAGCATCATCGGCCGTCAGATTTTAGATCCGACGGCCTAGCTCTGAAGGTACATGATAAAACAATAAGAAAGCCTACATGAAATCAAAAATAAAAAAGCTAGTATAAAAGAACTCTCACCAAAAAAAACAACACAAACTAACAATATTTCTCTCTCTAAACATAGGTTAGAGAGAGAAGGTCTGCAACTTCCCCCCCTCTTCTCCGACGCAACACATGAACGCCGGCGCGGCGGTTACCGGCCCAACAAGGCGGCACCACCGCGCCGGAAAACTCAAACACCTCCTTTTTAAAAACCAAATACATTTTCACACATCCTTTGTCTTCCTCTTTTCATTTCTTCAAACAATTTTCGAAAATAAACAACGACGAGGTCTAGATCTAGCTTTCAAGTTTCGAAAATTTTTCCAACAAAAAGAAAAAAAAGACGAACAGAACAGAACAAAGAAACAAAAGTTACCTCTGTTCAAATCGGAGAAGAAAACGATTCAAAACGGAAAACTTCTAGAAAAGGCTCGATCTGGCTGAATAAGCTCCGATCTGGTCTTGTTGTGTTGGTACCGGCGTTTTCGAACTTGAAAACGAACGGGTCCGTTGATTGTTGTACGAAATAGAGTGATTTTAGTGAAAAGCTTCACTGTTGTTGCTTGTGTTGCGTTTCTGTTGGTTGATTTGTGCAGGGAAATGAGACCGGTGGCGTTGTTGTTACGGATCGGACTGGATTTTTGAGTTCACGTGTTCATGATGTTCATGATGAACATTCATGAGTTTTTTTGAGTTTTTTGGTGTTTGATCCAGAAATTCGGAGAGAGAAATGAAAAAGGTGTTTGTAATGATTGCTGCTGCTTTTTGGCTCTGACTCCCTCTGACTCGCTACTGTTCTTTAATGACAGCTTTAAATAGCTAGGTTTCTCCGCTGCAGGGCAAAGACTAAAATGCCCCTGCAGCTGAGACTTGGGCAAGAGGAAAGTAATGGGCGCAAGACACATGGACAAGTACAAATGATTTCTAAAGACTAAAAAGATTAAATGATAAATATAATAATAAAAACGAAAATTACTTATAAATAAATAAAAAATGAAAACCAATTTTAAATAAATGACATTAAAAACAAAATAAATAAAAATGTCCCTTTCGGTAACCAAATGAGGTATTTTAAAATACCTCTCTGCCGAAATTTCGTCTGAGACGACAAACTTACTCGACTTTTAAAATACGAATGCAAAACTTTTTAACTGATAAAGAACTGATAAAAAAATTTAAAATACGAACAAAAAGCTTTAATTATCTAAAGAAAGAAACAAAATAGGATTTAACTGCTCACGAAGCGGGTAAAATATTTTAACCATCAACAGTACCAATAAAATGTTTTAAATACTTCAAAAACGAATAAAAGAACGTGTAACTCGTCTAAAAATAAAGCAAAGATTCTGGCTGTTTAAAATACGCGTAAAGACTTTAAAATATGAATAAAAAATTTCAAACTGGTCAAAATTTGGGGTATGACAATATTCAAGTTAATTCATGTAAAGGCTATTTAAGTGATGAGTTTGTGGGACGTGATAACCTAATCAGTTGTCAAGATGCACCTGTTGATCGCATAAGGATTATGATCTATCCCTCTTCCTGTTGAGTCGCACCTACTAATCACACGATGATCCTTTAGTAAGGGGGTTATCTCACTCAGGGGTAATTGAAAGATAAACATAGGGTAGAGTTCCTAGATTTCCAACGGTATGATGCTCAGTGTTCCCGAAGGTTCTCTCATCTATGAATTTTGTTAGTACATAGCACACTCTCTGTCTTATTAGTTCTACAAACAGAAAGCCCTATTAGTGTCTACCTTACTAAGGGAAGAGAAAGGAGTTACTACGATGATTTAAGTCATGATTTCAGCAGATATAAATATCAAGGGTCTACTCGCTCTCGATTTCTTTTTTCTAGTTACTAATTAATCACTTACCACATAGACAGATATAAATATCAAGATATAAGTATGAATATTAAACCTTGTCACTACCTAAGTGCCTAAACTAGAGTTATGCTTCAGATAAGACAAATCTTACGCATGACAGTAATACTAAATAACGAACATAAAATAATTGAATAAAGACTTTAAATTAAATAAATATCCAACAAATAAATAGAGGTTCATCTTAGAACCCTAGCCGAAAAATATTTAGTTACTCATGGTAACTAAAAACCAATTACAAAAGAAATAATACTTACCCTATAAATACTTGGAGAGAGGAGAGAGAAACTCCTCCTGAAAGCTCCTACAATCCGCCTGAAAACTCCTCCTGAACAAGAAATTATGATTGAGGAAGGTGGTATTTATAGGGAAGTTTTCCACTTCGACTTGGGCAAAAAACACGGGCTTTCTTTTTGCAAGTAACCAGGCTTCTAGTGCCCCTGCAATGCACCAGGCGCGTGTACCTGGCAGGTCAGGTGTCTAGCTCCTGCATCTATGTGCCTGGGAGCTTTCCAAACCAACTTTAGGCCTTTAGCGCCCCATTTCATGTGCCTAGGCACTTCTAAGTGTGTTCCTGATGGTGAAATGCATGTTTCTTCGCCTTTTTAGGTTTTTCTTGTATGTAAGTTGTCTTGGAACTTGGAAACAAAATTCATTCCTTTGTAAAGTCTTCTGAGGCCTCTTGAATTTTCATTCAACGTCTTCCCAACGACTACATAAATCTTCGGATGTCTTGCTTTGCCGATTTGCATGATTTCTTCGTGAATTACATCAAAAACATACTAAAATTGCTATGTTTCGGGAGGAACAGAAATACAGACTCAAATATAGAAAAACATTACAAATGTCCTGAAATCATAGGCAATTGTTCTAATATTCCTTTGTTTTGCTGGTAAAACCTACTGAAAATTACTAAAAAACATGCTAAGAATAATGTAAGATGACTTGTCATCACAACCCCAAACATAAATTGTTGTGCTCAGATTATCATTCATCAATTCTAAAGCTTTGACTTATACACCTTGTTACACTTAAGCGGGATAAACTTGGAAAAATAGCTCATACACTCAACCATACACTTTTCCACGATACACTTAGGTATCTCCAAAATCCATTTTCCCACTCCAGTCGTCACTAAAGGTGATAAAAACACACCAGAAGGGGGTTTTAATTGTGTAAGCTTTTTGTGGATTTCCATTTCTTTGGTTAGAAATAATTTGATCAGAATTTAAGATATACAAATTATGATGCAAAGGTTGAGTGCAGCGGATAAACACAAAACACAAAGATAAAGAAATGGAGATGGAGAAAGAAGATAACCAACAATTTATAAGGGTTCCTCCAACAAACCAGGAGTAGTCCAGTCACCCTGCACTTCTAAGGGAATCCCACTATAATCTAAACATATTACTAATGCTCATGGACAACTCCAAGAGACTTCCCTATGCGCAAGCATAACTGCAAGAGACTTATATCTGCCTAAGCTCACAACAAGAGACTTCCTTGCTCTAGGAATCTCTACCTATAGACTTATGCTCTAAGACTCTACCTAAAGACTTACCCCTGCTTAAGCACTACTGCTTAAGACTTCCCTTTGCTCAATCCCCACTGATTGAGACTCCTAAGTGCTCATGGTTTCACCAAGAGACTAATATGCTTAATCACGCAGGCGAGAGACTTTCTAAAGTGTTTGCCCCAATTTCAAACACGTTAACCTGTTCTTACATTTTTTCTAACTAGTAAGTGTCAACTGAACAAGTGAATAGACTCCCTACGATTTCTAAGATTTGACTTGAAATAAATTATAAGTGTTTTTGCGCTATTAAATTTGACAAAGTATAACATGGTTTAAAAGAATAGTCTTGTTACTTCTTCAAGTCACCAACTCCTTTTATAGGCAGTGATTTGAGAGACGTTGGAGAATCGTGCCAACACAAATAGAGTCGTTGAGAAGCTTTAATCATGAACGTTGGCCCTTTGTACGTAGACGGAAGAAGACAAAATAGTTGCTCAACCTGATATCCATTAGAACTACATAGCCTAGCCAGCTTCTGTGTTTGATGTCCTTCACAGAATCTATGGATGTCACTCCCTAGCTTCTGTGAGACTTCCATCTACTAGGATGTTGTCTTCTGGTTGACCTTTCAATAGATCTTCTACAACAGTTGTCGCGTCATTTTTTGGAGATCAAAGCTATTTGGTTTGCGTTTGACTCACTAATTTTATTTCACAACTGAACTTTTAATTTTTCAAAAGAAAGGGGAAAAAAGTTCTAAATTACCACCTTTTAAGAGATTTAGGGTTCGGGGGTTAGTTACGTTTAGGGAAGGTGTTAGCACGCTAAACGTTCGTAGTACTCTACGAGAACCTCTTGATTTTATTTACTTTTTGTGATATAACTTGCTTGCTTTTGAAAATGGAATTAAATGGTAATAAAAAGAGAAAGAACATTTTTATTTACATTTTTTATTGATTTGGAAGGACATGGTCCTTTGCCTACGTACACGTGAGAGATCAAAACCTCGTAGCTCAGGGTAAAAATTGACGTTTGATTTATTTTTGTATTTTTTATTATTTTTGAAAAAGTTTAAAATAGAAGCCAAGTGGCAAATAAGAATTGGTTAGTCTTTTTTAAATTTGAAAGAAAATAGAATCAAGGTATAATTAAATTGATTAAAATTTGATTAAGAAAATAAAATGAAAATGGGATTACTTGATTTTGAATAAAGATTTATTGTGAAAATATTTTGTGATTTTTGGTTATTTTCATGTTTTTGTTCTTTTTAAATATTGATTAGAAACTAAAAATAAAATTAACGTGATAAAAAAAAAAAGCGCGAGGAATTTCCGTAGTGACGTTGGATCACCATGAAAACCCTATAATCTAACCTAATTTTTTTGCATTTTTTTAATATATAAAAGCAGAAATAAATAAATAAATAAAAGGGAACATGCATGATTCTTCTCATTTATATTTACATTGGACCTAAATACATTCTAATTGCTGGAAAATTAATGAAAATAATTAAAATGCTAAATAGAAATAAAATGAAATGTAAAGATGCTAAAAAAAGAATAGAATGCAAGAAAATAAAAGGAAGGGACAACCAAAGGGACAGAATTGCCAAAAGGAAAAAATTCCGAAGGGACTTTTTCCAAAGGGACTGGAATAATTAGAGGAGGAAAAGAATAGCTTGTCAACACAAGCTAAAGGAGGGAGAAGAGAGAAAAGTTTTTTGACAACTCAAGAAAACTCTTGGTGTCTGAAATTGTGAGGGATGAAGGCTTTATTTATAGGTTCTATGGTTGATAAAATTGAACATTGGTTTAATGGACTTTGATGGAAAATTATGGTGATGGAAAGAAATAAAGTTGAACTTGTTTGGCTTCTGTTGGAAAGAAAGTTTTGACTATGCATTGATTGTGGCGTGGAGAGGAAATAAAAAATTTGGACCTCGGCATTTTATTTTTGGACCTATTCTAAGTTATAAATAAAAAGAAAATAACCTAAAAAAACAAAATAAAATAAAAGTAAAAATAAAATAAAAGATGGAAATAAAATAAAGTAAAAATAAAAGGACTACTAATTATAAAAATTAAAAAGTGAGAAGAGGGCCGAAATCGGAACAAAAAATGAGGTATTTTAAAATACCTCTCTGCCGAAATTTTCACTGAAAAGACAGAGAATACTCCAGGTCCGAGGACATGTGCCAGTGGGACCTTAGGTCAAAAATTGGGGTATGACAGATGCCCCTATTTAAGTTTCTTCGTCCGAAGACTTGAAGATGAAATCTTTGATTCGATGGACCGAAGAGACTTAAATACAAAGTACACCAATTTTGGACCTAAGATGTTGTGAGATGCTCGTTATGCAATTATGAATGCAGGACGACAAATATGGTTTGACTGGGATAGAAACAACAACGGGGTACCCAAATTCGATGAAGAAAGGGATCCGACACCGTTAGGGGATAAAAAAAGGTTCATTGGGGAACAAACTGACATGTATTACCTACTATCAATGTGGGATAACTTAAAAAAGGTAAAACATGAAAGAAAAAGACACATTGGGGATGACTTACTTGGGGACATTGAATGTATATTTGTAAACTGATTGTTTGTGGCACCTGCCACTTGAAAATATGTTTGATTGGTGACATCTCTGGACCAGACAGATTGGAGATGACACAAAAATAAAAATTTGCAAGCTATTCGCTTGGCACAAAAGTATTTGGAGGCTATTGAACTGACTTAAAGGTATTTGCAGGCTATTAACCTGGCTGAAAAGGTATTTGCAGGCTATTAACATGGCTCAAAAGGTATTTGCAGCCTCTTAACTTGACTCAAAGGTATTTGCAGGATGGTAACCTGGCTCCAAGGTATTTGCAGACTATTCACCTGACTCAAAGGTATTTGCAGGATATTAACCTGACTCAAAGGTATTAAAAAGGTATCTGCAGGCTATTAACCTGGCTCAAAGGTATCTGCAGGGTAACTAAAGAACTCGGAGTTAGTTCACTAACATTGGGATTCCTACTAATCATTAATGTGTTGCCAACCTTTTCCTTCCTTAATTCAGACAAGATGGGTAAAATTGTATAACTATTTGTCTTTTATTTTTGACAGAAAAATGAACTCTTTTTTTTATGAGACCATTATTCAGCTCTTGATTTTTTTTCTTTTTTCTATTTTTTTTTTTAGATACATGGTTATCGACTTTTTTTTCATTTTTTTCTTTTTTTGAAAAATGTGTTCTACTCTTACCCCACCCCAAACTTAAAATGTTGCTAATTCCAAAGAGCAACCCCGAACTTGGTTTAAACCATACACAACCATAATAATAACTATCTAACTCCAAGTGAAATCAAACAGGGTTCATTTAAAGATCAGGACTTTGATATGATTTGTCACTTATAAAGAAAAAAAAATCATCTAGAGGCTCAAAGTGGTTTCACAAAGGATAATAAGAATAAAGGGTGACTTGAAAGACTCAAGGTACCAACGAAAAATGCCTCGTGTGTATAATAACCTAACTGATTATCCTTAAAGAACAGCCACAAATTCAAGCAAAAGTAACATTCATATGGAACACTCATAATTGAAAATATTTAAGTATCTAACAACCTAGAATTGATATGGAAATATTTGTCTCTGAATCTCACCGGTTATGTGATAAGTGCCAGGAAGTAGTAATTCTAATGAAGATTTATGGCACTTTTGTAACTTGTTTTGCAAGTTATTAAGGAAAAAGCCGAGAGATAATTGAATTTT
>Ga0315913_1003183_pt1 | contig 19667 bp, 10 predicted proteins | sample MpolsnodulesMG_FD_207736 | JGI IMG/M metagenome (GOLD analysis project Ga0315913, IMG submission 207736) | Medicago polymorpha root nodule microbial communities from Los Angeles, California, United States - small nodules | ecosystem: Host-associated > Plants > Roots > Nodule | place: USA... | reverse complement strand
TATTTTAGAGCTTATATAAAACAGCTTATGCAAATAAATAAGTTTTTATGTATTATTTATAAGTTTTTAAGGTTGTTTATGAAAAAACAGTTTATGAAGATACGATTTTCGCTAGTGAGAACTTATACATTAAAATAAAAACTTATTTATTTACATAAGCTATTTTTCATAAGCTCAAACCAAACAGGACCTTAGTGGCTGTGTGGGGTAGGCGTGTAGCGGTGGAGTTGACGCTGTCGTGCGGTGAAGGAGAAATTAGAATTTCTAGCATCACAAAATCACGATAAAAGCAACATTGATACGTGAGAATTGTTGTGTTCCTACCGCAGAATCAAACATTGCATTATTTTAACCTTGTTCTTTTTGAAAGTCAGATTTGACTTTGTTACCTTGGTTAAATATTCGACATCTAATGTATTGAAAAAACTAATCACATAAATACACAATTTATATCGATCATTTTGATCTTCAAAATTGTTGTGAAAGAGATGATCGAGTATTTTTAATTTTAATGGTCATTTAAGAATTTTCTTAGTTTTAACGAAGAGTCTGTTTGTTCTTGATTAAAAAGAAACTCTATTTGTTAAAATTTATTAGTTATAAACTTATTGATAGTTGAAAAGTTATTAGTTAGTTGAAAACTATCATTAGTTGATAAGTTTTAGTTGAAAAATTGGTCGATCTAAATAAATATGTTTAGTAAAATTAAACTGCCATCATATATAATAACATATTTATTTAATTCTAAAAATAAACTCACTCTCCAAAATATAAAATAACATCTATGTAGCTCAAATAAATTGGAGTAGGCCTAAGGGCTAATGGTGAATAGTCTTGATATATTATTCTGCTCCCCTAGAATATAATATACCCTTATAGTTTAATGAAGGCCAAATTTTCGTAAGGTTTCTTTGATTTCTTTTTTTTTTTAAAAAACTTAATAAACAACACAAACTCAGTGTTCATGACAATCCTAAAAAGCTTAAGTATGGGAAATATGATGACCAAGACGATGAAGAACCTTAAATGGAGCTAATAATGTGTGTAGTCATTAGTGGATAAATTTCTATTATTATATGAATGATTTGACAATTATTACTATTATTTAAGGAAATTATTTTATTTTATCAAAGGATAAAAAGTTGTAATAAAACTTAATGTTAAATATGTTTTGTCCCTATAAAATTATAAGTTTTTCAATTTAGTTCCAATTAAATTTTAATGCACTTTTTTTTTTTTTGAAGAATGGTAATTTTAATTCTCCATAATATTGCAGTTTGTTAAAATGTAGTCTATACTTTGATGACTTTTTTAAAAAAAAATATATACTTCTAGTACTCAAAATAGTATCTATGAAATAAAAATATCAACTAAAAGTGAGTAGTTTTTTGGGGATTAAACTTGAAATATAGAGACTAAAAATATATTCAACCTTAAAATTTAAATAATAAGATTAAAAATAGAAAAAATGTAATAAATTATAAGCTCAAATACTACTTTTTTTTAAGGAAGCTCAAATACTACTTGAAATAATATATAATTAAATATCATCTAATCAAACAAATTAGTCCAACAAACTAGTTTGTTAACATTGCCTTAAAAAATATTATTAAAATAAAGGCAAAATGAAAAGTGTTACGACTTGGGGGACTAGACCAAAACTCAAAATAACAATCAAGCTAATTAACAACAATGACCTAATTAAAAACTTTCCAAGAAAACACAATGGTATAAAACCATGATAAAGAAAAAAAAATTGTGTCATGTGAAAACCTAGCAAAGAAGCCACAAAGAGACGTAATGAAAGCAATAATTAGGGAGTTAACCCTATTTTTAAAAATGTCTTCAACAACAAAATTTGGAGTAATCGACCACAAACATTGTCTTTCCTACAGATATGAGAATAAATACTAAATAACGTTAACTTGTCAGCACAAACATTGTCTTTCCTGCAGACATGAGAACCTCTAAAATTCATATGACAAACATAGAAACAAACCATTCCTACATGGAGTGACTTGACTTCGGGGCACTCTGTAATTGTAATGAAAACATCAACCACCACTTTATACAACGTCGCACTCAGACGACAAAATAAGAAGAAAAAAACACAAAAGAAAAAACTTGATATATGTGAAAAACACTTATTTAGACCGAAAGAATAGAGAAAAGATGCAGATGTGTAATTCTAGGTCAAAAATGACCTAAAACCACCCCTCCTCGATAAGTGAAAGAGAAAGATAACTTAGATAGAAGTTAAATTTATTTTTAACAATCATGATTAGTTAATTTCTCTTAGTTATTTTTTTTAAGAGAGTTTTTTTTTTGTACAAAATCTTCGTTCATTGTTAATTTTCCCTTTCAAAGAAAAGTATTGTTACATTTTTAAAGATAAAAATGCATATGTAGTGTTTTAACTTAAGTTTAGGTAACAAATTAACATTTTACTCTCTTTGGTCTTTTTTTTCCATTAACTCCATCCGGTTCTTATTATAAAAAGAAAAATAAATAAAATTAAAATTTATTCAATCATTAATTGTTATAACTTTTTAAATATTTTTATCAATATACCTTTATAGAAAGTTATGAAACATTAAATGATACAACGAATATTGAAAAGACAATCATTAAATGAAGGGTATAAAAGTCTTTTAAGTAATAATTAACTACACCTTAAAAGTTGTGACATTTTTCTTATAAATATGACCCCAAAAAATTTTAAAAATTTCTTATAATAAGCACGTCACTTTCATCATTCACCTATTTTTGGATATGAATTTCAAACTTCAAATATATGATTTTCTTTCCCCATGAGCTCTCAACCATAAATATATGTTATGTTAAAGAAAACCATTGATTTGAAACTTGAAAATTCAAATGCAAACTTATATGAAAAACAAAAATGACTAAAAATATAAAAGATCAAAACTTTACATGAAATTAGTTTACAAGACCATGTGAGTAAGTTTGCCATTTTTTATTTTTATCTGTTCCTTCCGCAATAGTTATCTTATTCAATATGTAAACATCGGTATATCTTTTAGTTGAGATTCAAACTTTAATTTATCATATTCTGAGAGTCTAGTTCATTCTACTAGACCTAACTCTTTAATTTGCAAGTTCTTGTTACAATTTACTTATCTTCGTAAAGTTTAATACAATATTAATTTTTTTTGTCCAAATAGACCAAACAATTGAATGTTAGACCAAAGTCAAGCCACACCTAAAAATTGCCTTGTCCCTAAGAGCCCAAAAAACTGTAAACAAACATAACAAATTCACATGCATAGCTAACTCTCACCCTAACCACATAAAAATACTAGTATAGCACACCCAAGGGACAAAATCACTAGTGACAAACAAATAACGAACCTATTGCACTTAAAAACCCACACTACACACACGAGCTACCACTAGGATAATAAAATGCCCTTTGTCTAAAAATATTTTGGCGAATAAGAATCATATCCTCGAGTAATTGCCAAGAAAAAACATCAACATTTGAAGGAGTCCAACTCTTCCAAACCTTAACCAAGGTTTCGACCTCCTTCTCAGACGATATCCCCCAACTTGGAAGGCCTCGAAAAACATTAAGTATGCCGACCTAACAGAGTAAGCTTTGTTGATCTCGAATTTTCAAAATCGAAATTCTTCGCATGAATGAGAGAGAGACCTTGCGGAATCATGACCATATTGACCACCACATCCTACTACCTAACAAAAAAATATCCCCTCCACTTAAGTGTACGAATCCACACATCCTACCTGAAAATGCCTTTAAAATTTGAACCTCGAAGGGACCATCCCCACCTAGGGGATGTTCCAAAAGGAAGTTGATAGCCCATTATTGGCCACCTTGACTACTCAACTCCATATGAGATCCAATCCAAAATCCTATTTTATTAAATAAACCCTTTAGAAATTATTTTTTAATTTGGATTTTATCATATTTTAGACAAATTCGTATAAAATTACTCATTATTTAATGAGAAATGATAACATGTGTCCTAAGTTTACCTATTAAGATATAAAAAAATGATAATTATGTATAGAAAATTATGTCAATTAATTTCTTAAACTTTTGATTTTTTTTTTGGTTAATTAAGTAAATGGTCCCTATAAATATTCAGAATTCTGTTTTTAGTCCCTACAAAATAAAATCACACTTTTTAGTCCTTATAAAATTTTCCATCAGCATTTTTAGTCTCTGTAAAAAAATTTCATCAACATTTTTGGTCCCTAAAATGCTTAAGGAAAATGTCATAGGGACTAAAAAGTGTAATTTTATCTTGTAGAGACTAAAAACAAAACTGTGAATATTTATAGAGACTAAACACTTAATTAATTTTTTCTTAATAAATGCATATTGTTTGTGGATACATTAACATGTGCCTTTGTTTAATTCCTTAAAGACACATGTTAACATAACTATCCTTTGTTTGTGGATACATACCCATTGTTTAATACTTTTTTTTTTTGACAGTCACCCATTGTTTAATACTTAATATTTAAGTAGTGAGATGTATCATAGTACAAACAAAGTAACCACCTCTAATTGTAGGGTAAGGCAGGGAACATGTTATAAATGACTTTCTTTAAGGGAACGTTATAATTATAAATGACATTAAACTTCAATCAAACAACAATAAACAAACGTATCATCTCTTTGTTTATTGTTTCCTAAGAAAAAAATGTTCATTGTTTATTCTGATTAGACAAGAACAAGAACATACTAATAAAAGATTCCTCATTCTATAATTAGTAAAAAGAAATCTCCAAAATCTCACGAGATTTTAGGAATATAAAAGAAAGCAAAAAGACTGCACGAACACACAGTTAGATTGTGTTGGATTGTGAAGTGATGATAATAATGTAGCATACCCATGTGGGTTTCTGAGTTGGAACATGTAAGTATATGCTAAAGAAGGAAATATTATTATTATTATTATTTTTATTTATAATATATATCTCTAAGGTATAGTTTATGTATCTATCATTTTGTTGATTCTCCATTATATGTCACACTTGGTATATCAAAAATAGAAGAAACAACTAGAGACGTGGATGTGATTAGTTTTGTTTTGTTGCATGTTATAAGATAATAGAAATATTGAAAAATCTACATAGCATAAAAAAGTTGTGGCTGCAAATTCTCTACAAATTTTCATGTATCCCCCACTCAACCAATCCTCGTCATTTGTTCTAATCTCTCTCTCCTTGGACCTTTGTTTCAGTGTCACTATTTTCTCATTGCAACTTGAGTGAAAAATCAAAAAACAACCAAATTTAGAATTTCTTGGAAAACAAAACCACTCCAAAAGTTATGCTATATTTTTGGAGAAAGATAATTTATTAAACTTTGCATTTTTTTTCATTGTATTTCACTTCTTTATGGCATAAAATCTTCATCAATATAGAAAACAAATAAAGGGTAGGAAGAAAAACTCTTTTTTTGTGTGAAGATGTCATCAAGTGGTGGTGGATGCAGTATAGTTTGGTTCAGAAGAGATCTGAGGGTAGAGGATAACCCTGCACTTGCAGCAGGTGTTAGAGCAGGTGCTGTGGTAGGTGTTTTTATATGGGCACCTGAAGAAGAAGGACAATATTATCCTGGTAGGGTTTCAAGATGGTGGCTTAAGAATAGTTTGGCTCATCTTGATTCATCTTTGAGAAATCTTGGTACTCCTCTTGTTACCAAAAGATCAACTGATAGTGTTTCTTCTTTGTTGGAAGTTGTTAAATCCACTGGAGCCACTCAAATCTTCTTCAACCATTTATATGGTCAGTTTTTGTTTATTCTTATCTTATCTAAATTTTTGTTACTTTATATGATTTTGTATTTGCTGGTTCAATTTCTTTTCTATGATTATCCTGTTTCTTTTGTTTTGTATAATTGATATAGCTTTTGATGTCTGAAATAAGATAAGACTAAATCTTCAATTTTGTCTTGTAATATAGAAATATGAAAAGTAATCCTTAAATTATTATTAATCTATCAAAGTTATTCCCTCAATTGCTTTAAATATGGGAGAAAGTATGATAGTTAAAGGACTAATTTGATGGATTAAAAATGGTTTAGGGATTAATAATTATATTTCTGCAGTTTAGGAACCAAATAAGAGTAAGAGTGATAGTTTAGGAACTAAATTAACGATTTATTATTCCATATGATACCGAGTTTTTGCTTAGTAATATCGACAACATCATTGCAGTCTCTAGAATCCTTGGTAGATATAGCAATTTGAGTTGTTAGTTACCATTATTATTTGGTAATAAACTGTAAAATCTTTGTTTGGTTATAATTTCTTCTTCTTCATATCAGTCTGTGATGTGTATGTCTCTGATAATTTCATTCATAGAAGCTGCTTTATAATTTGAGATGATATTTTGTTTTGTTTTTTCTGGCTGCAAAACTGTGTATAAATGTTATTATGCAAATTTCTATGTTACAGATCCATTGTCACTTGTAAGGGATCATAAAGCAAAGGAAATTCTAACGGCTCAAGGGATTACCGTACGTTCATTCAACTCGGATTTATTGTATGAACCATGGGATGTGAACGATGAAAATGGCCAACCATTCACAACTTTTGATTCTTTTTGGGAAAGATGCCTTAGCATGCCTTATGACCCACAAGCACCTCTTCTCCCACCTAAAAGAATTTTTCCAGGTTTACTTTGTTCCTCTCCTTTTTTAGCCTCACTTTTATTTCAACTTTTTTGACAATAGTTGTTATTTGATTGTTCGCCAGCTGCATGAGTCAGAGAACTCTTGTGGTTCTTAGTTTGGATTCTGGAATATTGAACAAATTATCCATATTGAGAAAGGAATACATGCTTTTATCTGTTATAAAGTTGCTTTTGTAACATAGCAAAAAGATGCAAAGGTATAAGGCAAATTCCATAGTGGACCACTTTGGATCGATAATTGAAAATTCTCTGAAACATTAACCATGTCTGAGACAGTGGCTTAATCTGTGCGGGTTTGACAAAAATAAGAAGAAAAAAAATGAATGTCTGTCTCAAAACTCAGCACTTGGCCATGTATATGTCTCAGCCGTGAGGACGTGGAGATCACGAGCTTCTATTTTCGGATGATAACACCAGCTGTAGTTGGTGTTTCAGAAGATTTTCAATTACTAACCAACCGTGTACCACCTATCAAAGTGGTCTACTGTAGAGGAGCCACCAAAGTATAATCATATGTTTTAACAAGACAAAGTTTTTTTTAACTATTAGTCCTTCCAAATTCCAATGTTGATGTATAATGATTTTACAAAAATAAAATATAAATGTTCAACAAATATGTTAGTGAATTTTATAACTTGCTTCTCAGTCAAAATTGGGCTAGCCTGCAACTTTTGTGTTTCATTAATTTCAAATGAAATAACCTTTGCAAATGTATGTTTGGATCCAAAAATTCGTTTGTTTAAAGAAACTCTACAGATATGTTGGATCAAAATATAAGTTTACAGTTTACAATTGTAAACCAAACAGATATTCTTAGTTCTTTGATTATTCAAAGTGTCATTAAAGTAAATGAGTGTAACTGAGTGCTGATTAAGGGACCAAGTTCATGACACTTACGTAATTGATGGAACAATTTAATATGAAAAATCTGTGAAAAAAAAAGGTTGTACTTTATATTTATTAAAGAACTAAATTCATGACTAAAATTTCAAGTACTTGGTAGTTGGTACTTGCCTATATTATTTGTTGTATTGTCATGTTTTGACTTTAGTTTGCATTTCATTAAACATTTCTTGCCATGTTTCAGGTGATGTATCAAAGTGTCCTTCTGATACATTGGTGTTTGAAGATGATTTAGAGAAAGCGAGCAATGCACTTCTTGCTCGAGCATGGTCGCCAGGGTGGAGTAACGCAAACAAGGCATTAACAACCTTCATAAACGGTCCACTGATTGAGTACTCAAAGAATCGAAGGAAAGCAGACAGCGCCACAACCTCATTTCTATCTCCACATTTGCATTTCGGAGAAGTTAGTGTCAAGAAAGTATTCCATCTTGTCCGAATCAAACAAGTCTTTTGGGCGAACGAAGGAAACGAAGCCGGCGAAGAAAGCGTTAACTTGTTTCTCAAGTCAATTGGTCTTAGAGAGTATTCAAGGTACATTAGTTTCAACCACCCGTATAGTCATGAAAGGCCTCTACTTGGACACCTTAAGTTTTTCCCTTGGGTGGTGAATGAAGGATATTTTAAGGCATGGAGACAGGGAAGGACTGGTTACCCTTTGGTGGATGCTGGAATGAGAGAGTTATGGGCTACTGGTTGGCTACATGATCGGATACGAGTTGTCGTTTCCAGTTTCTTTGTCAAGGTTTTGCAGCTTCCTTGGAGATGGGGGATGAAATATTTTTGGGATACCCTTTTGGATGCTGATCTTGAGAGTGATGCTCTTGGTTGGCAGTATATATCTGGTACTCTACCTGATGGTCGTGAATTCGACAGAATCGATAATCCACAGGTACAATTGCATATAATCTAGCTTTAAATTCATCTTTGAGTATTTTTATTTCCTTATTTGGAAAAGGAAAAACACATCATGAGTTGCATTATCATGTTGCTGTTATAAACACTTCTTTGGTTACTGAGTGAAATAAAACACGTCCATGTTTGGATAATCTATTTGATTAAGTACTTGTCATATAAGTGTGTATGTCTAATCTATTTATGTAAACAAAAAATACTATAAAATTATACTGTTTCATGTAACTATAAGCTGTTTTCATAAGCTATACGAAAAAAAAATTAGAAATAAGCTAAAAACAGACTTTGGACAGGTCATAAACTATTTTCATAAAATATCTCGAACATTCTCACAAATGTTTCAAATAAGTCATCAAAACAAGCCCAACTGTTTCTAGTTTCAGCCCTCTTTTCTTATATTGTTGTGTATTTTGTATGCTTAAAGATGATCTATTTCTCCTAGTGATAAATGCACTCATTTTGATTATGTCATTTTCAGTTTGAAGGATACAAGTGTGATCCAAATGGAGAATATGTGCGACGTTGGCTTCCTGAACTTGCAAGATTACCAACCGAATGGATACATCATCCATGGAATGCACCAGAATCAGTACTCCAAGCTGCTGGTATTGAACTTGGCTCAAACTACCCTCTTCCAATTGTGGAAATAGATGCAGCAACAGTGAGGCTCGAGGAAGCACTTATACAGATGTGGCAACTAGAAGCAGCTTCAAGAGCTGCAGCAGAAAACGGAACCGAAGAAGGTCTTGGAGACTCAGCTGAATCAACACCTATTGCTTTTCCTCAGGACATACAAATGGAGGAAAGACATGAACCTATTAGGAACAATGCACCTCACGGTACTCGGCGCTACCAGGATCAAATGGTACCAAGTATGACTTCTTCTAGAGTGAGAGTGGAAGAAGAAGAAACTTCTTCCGTTCGAAACTCGGCAGGAGACAGCAGGGCTGAAGTGCCAACAAATGCAAATGCAAGAGAGGCAATGAACCAAGGAGCGTTGCAGAATGGGAATAGAAACACTAGACAAAGGCATAATCCTACAACTACATTTTGGCTGAGAAATGCAGCTGAAGATTCCACAGCAGAATCTTCAAGTAGTACTAGAAGAGAAAGAGATGGAGGTGTTGTTCCAGAGTGGTCGCCGCAGGCTTCTAACTTCTCTGATCAATATGTAGATGATGAAAATGGTATAGGAGCTACTTCTCCTTACTTGCAGAGGCATCCACAGTCTCACCAATTGATGAGTTGGACACGCCTACCTCAAACTGGGTGAGATTTCTCAAAACCACTGGTTTGGCCCAGTTTGGATAAACAACTTAATTAAGCGCTTATAGCATAAGCGCTTATCATATAAGTGCTTATGTATAAGCTATTTCTAAAACAAAAGATAAAATAAAACTGTTTTCAATATAGGCCCCGGTTGGATAAAAAGCTTAATGGCGCGCTTATCATATAAGTGCTAGTGTATAAGCTAGTTCTCTAACAATAGATAAAATAAAGTCAAACTACTTTCATATAAGTTATAAACTGTTTTCATAAGCTATCCAGCAGAGTTTATGGAAATAAGATGAAAATTGCAAACAACTAATGGCCATAAGCTTATGCCAGTAAATAAACTCGAATAAGCTAATTCAAACCGGCCTTAATAAAACTATGTACTTTATTATACTTCTTGCTAAACAATTTTATTACAAGATCCTATTCACCATCCATGTGAGGATTCTAGAACATAGTAAATTGACCTTCCTTTGTCACTCAACATGTTTATGTAGAAAATGATGACGTCGTCTAATCCATGTAATGGATCCAACTCAATGGTAAAAAACCTATTTCTATTTCTTTCTTCCCATGCTTTCTTTTTTACTCTCCTGTTCTTTTAATTTGAAGAGTGGACTGAAGTAATAGTCTATCAAGAAAATTATTAAGGATGTGTTAGGGATGGAGGTTTTATAGGCCAGAGAAGGGAAGTGATGAGCCGATGACTAATCTTTCCCTTAATTAAAAGTGGAGTAATAGATAAAAAATCATTTGGGTCCTTGAATATGTCTGAAGATGTTATTACAGTCCCTGAATGTATTACAAAAATATCGTCGAATGTGTGTTTTGCTAGTCAATTTGATTTCCAAATATATATTCTGTTAGTTACTTTGGCCCTGGAATGTGTATTTTCATTTGTCAATTTTGTCCGTAAACTACTAAAAGAAGACATGCGCTGGAATGTTTTTGAAGTTTCAGTACATTCATAGACTACAGTGACGTTGTCGCACACATTTTATGAAATGAATCAAAATGATTATTCATATATTTTTCACTGCAGATAATACACATATATACCACGCAGACTTGAAGCAAGGAATGTAGAAATGCAATCTCACCAAGTGGGATGAAGACCATCGGATTGGAGATACATGTACTCATTTTGGGAAAGTATTGACGAATGATTAAATTGCTGATTTCCAATGTGTTTGGAAATTTCAGTACATTGGGGGCAGTTTCATATCTGCATTCCCTTTTGCTTCATGTACAAAATGTGTAGGTGTCCGTCCTATTGTAAAGTATATATTTTGTGTAGTGATCAGGGAGAAACACCAACTTTTGAATCTTTGCTTCACTCTTAAACTTGGGTTTGTGATGATGATTTAAGGCAGATATACTTCTTTTATATGATCCCTCCTTAACTACATTTTCTGCCATTTAATGTAATATCAGTAAGGTAATATTGCACAAGTAACTTTTGTTTTTATGTTTAAACGCGGCATTCATAAATTACTTGTTCCGTTGACATCTAAGATTGCTAGTATCTATTATGAGTACATATATAAATTTGTTGTGCTTAACTGCTGATTGATGACTATGGGAACATATTCAGTATCTTTACTGCGCCAAAGGCACCTTGCATTTCAACCGTTCTCATTCGTTGGATTAATCGATCCGTCTAAAATATATTGTCTTGATACAAATATTCCTAGTCCTCACTGTGTATTTCATCACAGCTTTGGTTTAGAAGCACAGGGAACAAATAATCGGTAGATGGATCAGAAAGTCAAATGATTATGATTTCAGACATGATATGATTCTGGTTCTGGTTGAGCTGGTTTTGTTACTCTTAGGAATGTGTAAAGCACAGTTGCAAAGACTGCACCAATAGTTGGTCCTATGATATAAACCCAAATGTTTTTGTAATTGCCTGATACTATGGCAGGTCCCAAACTCCTTGCTGGATTCATCGAAGCTCCCGTGGTAGGCCTGAAAAAAAAAATTACACACTAGTCAAAATCAATTTTTTACATCGATTGCAAGACCGATATGGAACGAGGAGACTTTTCACATTGACTCGTTAATCAATGTGAAAAATATTTTTATATCGGTTAACATATCGAATGATGTAAAGAGTTTTCAACTAAGCCACTTTTCAGACACCTTTATACGTCAGTAGTAAATTACTCGTTGAATGAGCATTCCATATTTCGGACTAATGATTGACTGATATGGAAATTACGTACGCTGACGAAAATGATAATAAAATGACCATATAGACTGTTTATTTACCCGGCAATGATGATATTAATCAGAACTGAAATTCCTATTGCAACTCCAGCTAGATCTTTGCTCTGATTCAATGAGTGAAGGCACCAAATTAGTTCCTTTATTAAACACAATATAACAAAATCCTTAACATAAAGAATCTACAAGGTTTTCCTCCTTTAGCCATAGAAAATGTTTGTATACTTACATCTAAGATGCATAAAGAGTATGATATTAATTATATATAAGCATAAATGAGGATTAAATAATTGAACTAATTATGTATAGTTTTGGTTATGTTACCCCTCTGTGATCAGTGGCAACACCACAAATAGTTAGCACCAATATGAAAGTGATTATGGATTCCCACACCAATGCTTCAAGATAAGAAGTTGGGTTTGAAAATTGGGTCAATGCTACACCAATTTCCACCTTGTCATGATACAACACTTTGAGGGTGAGTGTGGCCAATGTGGCACCCATCAACTGACATACCACATAAACGGGCACCTACAAAATTATAGGTAAGGTAAGAAGAAGAAAAAAAAGTTTGAGCATCTAATCATGATCCATGTGATTGAGTCACAATATTATTGCATAACTGCATTATTAGAATTTAAAACACTTGCTGGAAAGCTATTAGATTTAGATAGAAAATTGATTTTATCATTTCTTTTTCTGAACTAAATAACTTTGCAGTTTATTGCACGGTAAGTCCGCTGTAGAGGATCCAAATCCTAATAGGCTACTTACAAGTTTGAAGTGAATTTTTCGGACAACGGCCAAGGCAATTGTGACGGCAGGATTGAAATGAGCGCCAGAGACATGGCCGACCGAATATATTGCGACGGTTAAAGCTAAACCTGAAACAACTGCTATGCCAACTACTGTGATTTGTAACTTCTCGTTGACAAGAGCAGCCCCACAACCAGCAAATATAAGAATGTATGTACCCACAAATTCAGCTATAGCCTACACTAGAAAAGTTTGAGTTAGATAATTCACATTAGGCAAATAGGCACATTATACACATTAAAAATTATATATGGTACACCATATTATTTTATTTGTAGATTAATTATAACCTTTTGGATACTAGATGGAGAGTGTTCAGCCTCATAGGTGGTATTTTTTGCTTGTTTATCATATAATTCAAGCTTAGGTGAGGAATCAACATTAACTGTGAGTGAATCAGCCATGTTATAGGTTGAATGCCAAACCTGTGCTGAAAGTATAACTCAAGTTTCGTATTCTTATAGGGAGAAAGCTGGGTCTGTTGTAGTTAATAAATATACTATTTTGATAGTGAAATAAAATGTCAATTGAATTATAAAAAAGAAAGTGTTACATGTTCAAATCCTCATCTTGATAATTTAGTTTTGACTTTTGTAGACTTATCTACGTCCCATAAAAGCTATGTAACATCGACGCTTCATATTAAAGGTGTATTTGATTTTCGACACAACAAATATAACGTCAACTAAACATTAACATATGCAATTACTTATCTATTTTTAAAAATTATTATCAATGATGTTTACGTGTTAGTGTCAGTGTTGTGTCGTACATTCTTTGATTGAGCATGAATCATTTGGAGGTTATATGCAGCAAATTATGGGTGTCATATGATCTGTGATTGGTAAATTGATTAAAATAAACATGTGCTCCATTTGTAATGATATAGGAAAATATGTTGTTAAAATAATAATGCGCCTCATATATAAGGTTAGATATTGTGCCAACAGGAAGAAAAGAGAGAATTTGACTCTCGTGTTTCAATTCCTTGGCCGGCAAATTACTGTTATAATTGTTGGTTTTTATTGTTATATTGTTCAATGTTTTGTCAACTACTTGTTGTTCATTGATGACTTGGCCTGAAAACATTACATGAGCCGGCCAAATTATGACGTCTGAAAACATTCCAAAGGGACCATACATACATATATAACCAAAAATTAAGACTATTACTTTGGTTGGATTATAGAATCAAAAAGGATATTACGGAAGGAAAAAAAATAGAGCGCGCAGGAACGGATAAGACGAAAAAAGTAATAGTAAAATATTATTATAGGAGAAAAAAAGAATTTTAATCTATAATCTTCTATAAAGGATTAGATAGAGTATAAAGATGATTGAAAATGTTGAGCTGAATTTTTCATTCCTGTAATTATATACTTAAATAAGCATTCTTAAGTATCCACTTTTTAAAGACAATCTCAAGCTACCGCTATTGAAAATAAATAGATTTATATTTTACCGTATATTTAAAGAAATATATATTATGGTTCGAGAGAATATGAATTTCATTCTGAATAAAGTATTTTTCTGTTAAACTTTACTTACCTTTCAACTAAATTTTAAGAAATCGGAGAATTAACAACAAAAAAAATAAACATACACTTAAAATATTTATGAAATTTTTTTGTTTTATCGAATTGTAGACACATTTTTTTTTTTTTTTTGCAAAGGATGATTACCCTCAATATCCTAGAAACTTACCCTGATCTCAAGCATTCAACATCCTAAAAATAGTAAAGAAACAATATTAAAATAAATAAATAATACTAGAAATTTACTCAACTAGCGTAACTATGTCCTTCATTAATCTTACCCGCAGCATAAGAGATGCATGTGTTAAATCATTTTGGTACTAAAGGACCATCATCGGATCAAGAGAATTTTTTGTTACCATGATATTGGTATGAAGTTTCTACTGTTGTTTAACAAGGATTAGTCTTCATCGGATAATTTGTTGACCACGTAAGGTGGGTTCTCCCTCTCAGCAGAATTTTGTTAATACATATGAGACATAAATCAAACCCCTGATCACATGCTTAAGGGGTCTAAATTCCTTACTACTTGGACCAATTCATTGTTGGTTAATATGATCAAGAGATTTATCTGACTTTCACAATAGTGGGGTCAACAATTTGGATCAAATCGATTTAAGGGTCGATGATCCCATTTTTTTTATGAATCTATACAAAGAGAAATCAGTAAAAATTTAATCAAAAGGAATTTTTTTTAAGTAGTCAAACGGTTAAACTCGGTGTCATTTCTAATTAAACAACAATTGTTTTGGATTATAATTATTGAACAAATAGAATCCCACTAAAAAAAATTTAACAAATAGAAGGTTCGTTATTGGTTCGGGTGATTTTGTTTTGAAGGAAAAATTTATAAGGTTGAAGTGTTGTCTTTGTGATATTTTTTTTTAACAAAAAAAAGCAAAAATATCCATGAAAGGATTTTAGACATTAAAGGGGAAGAGACTAGTTTATCTATAGAGGATCAAGTTCAAATAAAAGAGTTGGTGCATCTAATTTTCTCTATGTTGTAGCCTTCAATGACCAAGATCGCCTTCTCTATGATTGAAAGAATGTCATGCAAATACAAAATTCTTTCATGATTTGGTTAAAAGCATGAATAGTAATAATGCTATCTTATAGGACAAGGGTGGAAGGGGTGGAAGAAGTTAAATTTGAGGTCTTTAATCGTTTTAATAGCACTTTGAGAAGAGGAATTTGTGTCTGTCTTTGTTATCCTCAACGCCTATACAAAGTTTATCAAATGAAAATAAAGTTTTATTAACTCAACAGTTCTCTTGGAAAAAAATTAAACAGGAAATTTGGGATTGTGACAACTTCAAGAGCCCATGAAGAGATGGTGTAACTTTTGGATTTTTAAAATAATTTTGGAAAATAATTAAGAGTAAATTACACTCCCCTCCCCTTAAAGATGCATGAATTACACTCCCCTCCCCTTAAAGATGCATGAATTACACTCCCCTCCTTTGAAAAGTGAAATTTATACTCTCCTCCCTTATAAGATGCTTGAATTACAATCCCCTCCCTTAATAATTAGATATGCACTACACTTTAATCTATTTTAACATAAATAAATATTTTTATGATATATATTAATTTTGAACCACCATTTAAGAAAAATTAATTCATTTATTTATAATTTAAATGTCAATGATAATTAAATTTAAATATTTTTCTATTGATTTTATATTTTAGAGTATAAAATTATCTTTTAAATAACCATGCTTTATTGTCTTTAGTAATTTTTCACATATTTTAATTTTATTTTGGATTGTTTCATATTTTATAATAGGGTTTATAACTACATGTTAATGAAATTGTGAATAAAAAATAGCGAAAAATATGTATTCAATTTTTTATTATATTAAAATAGACCCACAATACTATTTTTTTCGAAGTGTGTTAAATTTTTTTTTTTTTGTTAGATTATTCGAAAAAAATATTGAGGGAGTAAAGTGTAGATTTTAACATAAGAGGGAAGGGGAATGCAATTCAAGCTTCTCTTAAGGGAGGGGAGTGTATATTTTAACATAAGAGGGGAGAGGAGTGTAATTCAAGCATCTTTGAGAGGAGGGGAGTGTAATTTTCTGAATAATTAAAGGAGATTTCAAGAATTTTCATGCTAATGGAAGATTGGTGTGTGGGCTGAATAATACTTTCATATCTCTGTTTTGAAGAAGATTAATCCTCAATCTTTGTGAGATTTTAGACCTATATCTTTGGTTAATTGTGTTTATAAGATTCTTTCAAAATGCTTGGTAAATAGATTAAAAAAATATTATTGGTAAGGTGGTGTTGCCAACTCATTCAACTTTTGTGAAAGGAAGGCAAATTCTAGACGGGGTTTTGATTGCAATTGAGGTTATATGAAGCTAAGAAGAAGAAAGGTGATTTGATTATGCTCAAAGTTGATTTTGAAAATGCTTATGAGAAGGATGGACTTTCTTTTAAGCCGAAGTGTTGGATATCTAAATGTGTGAGTACAACCATGACATATGTTCTTGTAAACGGCAGATCAAGTAAATTTTTTATGGGTTGTGAGTTAAGACATGGGGATTCTCTATCCCCTTTCTTATTTTTCATTGCAATTGAAGGGTTTAACTCGATATTTTCTTTCTTTCAAAAAAAAAACTCGTTATTTTCTTAAAATTGAATCTTTTTTAAATCTTTTTTGTGAGGTGGGAGTGAAGAGGCTCGCAAAATTCATTAGGTCTGTTGGGACAAAGTGTGTTTACCAAAGAGAAGGGAGGTTCATGCGTGAGGAATTTAAAAGTTTTTAATTTAGCTCTTTTACCGTATACAAGGAAAGAAAGTGAATAAATGCTTCTATGAAATTTGGTTGGCTTGGATTTGATCAATTTAGAAATTGGAAGTATCATAATTATTTGGTGTTTGACAATCAAGATTGCTTAACTCATTCACCTTGGATATGATTAAACATCACGTTTGGTCTTGGATCAAATTCAAAGCTAAATATTTTTCGTATGTTTGGTTCCACTTTTAGCTGAATCAATGAACACATAACTAAGATAAAGAAAAAAACCAACAGACATCGCACAAAATGACAAACAAACACAAGGATGCATAAGACGGCGAAACTTTAAAAAAACACAAAAAAGAATAAACAAATATATGTGGATAACCCCTTATTTAAGTAAAAAAAGAGAAAGAAAAAAGCGGTGTTGAGAAGTGATTTCAAAACAAAAACCACGCCCTACAATAGAAGAATGAAAAAAGAGAAAAGTTTAGAGAAGGTGGGAGCCGGAGAAAAATTCACTAAAGAATATATGATAGAGTAAAAAACTCATATTACCACTAAATAAATAAATAAAATTAACTCATCGTACAATAATCAGTTGAAATGTTTCCTGCAATCAATTAGTGTACTTATTAAACAATACTGCACTGCCTAATACCATGTTCAATGATGGTGAATGATGGTGTTGAAAGCAAGATTCAACACTTGGATGCAATGCAATAGTGTGTTGAATTGGAGGAGAGAGGAGTTGAATTGGTTAAACTGTGTTTAATTCTGCCATGCGGGACCCGTAGCTGCCATGTGGCAAATTCTGATTGGTTGTTTGGATTTTTCTCATCTTAATAATTTGAACTCAATTATTTCATTGCAAATTTTTTTTTTATTTCTTTTTTACCAAAATTCATGCTTTTTTTTTGTCTATAAATAGATACTTAATTCATTTGATTTGGACACAGAAAAAAAAAACCAAATTTTTCACTATCTTAATCTTATTATTATCTTTCTATTAGCTTTTCTTTTGAAGTTTTAAACTTCTTTTTAGTGAAATTGATCCCAATCATAATCATTTCAACACTCATAATTCTTCTAATTACCCATTTAGCTACCAAAATTCCAACAATTATCAAAATAAATTATTTTAAGTTATTTGTGTGTCGTGTGTTTAGTTTATTGTATTGCATTTTAAATTAAGAAAATAAAAATAAATTATTTAAATAAATTTTGTTTTTACAAAAAACTAAAAAATAAATTGTTAAGTGTTTATTATTTTAATTTAATTATAATCGATAATTGTAATTTTATGTAATTATAAAAACAAAAATATAAAATTAAATAAGAATATGAAATAAAAAGTGATAGGGTAGAGTGTTGAATGAAAAACCATGGGAGATGATATTTGTTGAATGAGTGTTGAATTATTAGATGGAAGAGAGAGAAATAGTATGAAATGTTGGGAATAGAAAAAATAGGTGTTGAATGATTTTGCCATTCTAAATGGTCTAACAAAATTTAAGTCAGCCTTTCAAAACTGGTCGTGCAACTCCATTTGGAGAGGGAACGATGGCATTACATTGACTTATAATAAGTGTATGATAGACCTTCTTTGGTGATATTAAATCCCTGAGACAAACCATGTGTTTCAATCTTTATTCTGCAAACCTTTTTTTTTTTTTTTTTAAAGCATGCAAACCTCTTTTCTAGCTACTGTATTTATGGTTAGTGGCATGAATTTGGAGATTTATTAAAATAATTTATAATTGTATTCTAAAACATTTAAAAAATAACCTTTAAACAAAATTTAATGATTTTATTAAAATAAAAGACTTTTAAATTTCGAATTAGATTTTCATGTATGTCTCGGAGGTAGATTGATTGGTATGGTGACTGTCCTTGATTCTCTTATGTATGGTCGACATCACCATAAAATCACTAGTGATGATTTCCTCGATCATATTTTATGATCAATTAATTGTACTAGAATAGAAGCCTTTGAAAAAAGTGATTGAGCTTTGGTCGAACGGTAGTTAATTATCATTAGAGAATATTTTTTAAATCAAATGAACAGATTTAAAAAATGTTTAAAACGATCTTAAAAGTATCAAACGATAATTAATTAATATCATTTAATTAGTGGATATATGAGAGTAATCACTAGATATCTAGAGAGCAATTTAAGTTGGACAATACCACAACATTGTTTTGTCATGGTCTAAGACCGCCCCCAGGTTTACCTAAATGAAATTGTACGTTCGAAATTCATTATAACGAGTTTTATTTTTTAGTTTTAGTTTAGTTGCAATTCAAAAATCATTATTACACTCACTAAATAGTAAGAAAATACACACGAACACATGCACATTCCACAATTTCTGAGATGTTGCATGCATCTAACAAGAAAAGTCACCCTCCATATGTAGATATCTTGAATCACAGAAAGGAAATAGGTTATTCCATACGTTAAATTCTTTTTATGGAAATAATAACAACTAGTCAAAAAGAAAACCCATAGACAAAAAGAGACGGATAAACCGTGTAACAGTGTGACAAAGG
>Ga0315913_1003180_pt1 | contig 19671 bp, 5 predicted proteins | sample MpolsnodulesMG_FD_207736 | JGI IMG/M metagenome (GOLD analysis project Ga0315913, IMG submission 207736) | Medicago polymorpha root nodule microbial communities from Los Angeles, California, United States - small nodules | ecosystem: Host-associated > Plants > Roots > Nodule | place: USA... | reverse complement strand
ATAGCCTTATTCAATTATAATTTGGCTCAAATTAATTTATTTGAATATGTTATTTTTTAATCTCCCGTTTAAAAATCTAATACGTCTAGCCCATTCTCGATAATTTTTTTATTTTGAAAACATATAAATGATTAAATCTGGTCTAAAAAAAATATGATGTAAATATATATATTTACTGCATTATTTATAAAAAAAATAAATTTAGTTTGTATCTAACTTTGTAATATTAATCCCTTCAACAAAACTATGTAATATTAATTAGGGTTAAATAAATTTTTTTATCCCTATAAATACAGCAAATTTTGTTTTTAGTTATTTGTCCCTCCAAAATATTTTAGTCCCCATTAAATTTAAATTAAAACTGATATATGATAATTAAATAGGGCTTTAAATTGAAATATAAAAATGAAGGTTGTACAACTAATAGCAAATAAAACAAAACTGATCTAAGATGAGGCAATTTGACAATCGCCCCATGCTAAAACTCCCCAAATACACAATATGTTCGAGGGGCAATTCAATTAGATATAATATACAAGCAACCTCTACAGGGAGTTATAATGTTTTAGGAAACAAATACAAACACAATATATTGTACTCTCGGTTGGAGGGTAAGGTTTCTAGAGTTGGCTTGAGCCCTCAAAATTTCAAGGTGTTAGAAATTTCTTTAAAATATTATATATTTACTAAATAAGGCACAAAAATCTCAAAATTTGAGCCCTCAAAATTTTGAGGCCCTCTATTGTTGGTCTCCTTACACACCATCATAACCAGTCTTTAGGAGAATTCTTAGAGTATGATGAAAAGAACATCGAGTGAGGCTGAGCGATGATACATGAGTATACAAGTTTTGATCGATGTTTAAAATCCTATGAAAATAGCTTAGGAAAAAAAACCAAGAGGTGAAGCGAGGATGTCATCTAAGTACGAACGGCTTGGAACTTATTGCTATTTGTGTGGACTGTTAGGGAATGCAAATATGATGTGCCCTAAGCTGTTCCAGTTACATAGACTATGAGAGAGTGATATTTGCAATCCCCCCTTTCTTGTAATTAAAATGATATTTTCCTTTGCGAAAACTTCTCTTGATATACTTCATGTCAGAAGTGGAAGCAGCAAAATGAACATGCGAGATTTACCCTTCTTGAGAGAATCCTCCTCTTGAGTTACTATAGAAATCCTCCCCAGTAGGTTGTTATAGAGAATTGCATAGAAAAATAAAAGAGATCTTTGAACACTAGAAAAAAAGAACAAATCGAGATGGTCCCTTCAAATTCTACACAATCTGAGGTGGGGAAACAAAACTGTTCCCCACCTCAGTTTTTATACATTCTCCATTGTTTAAAAAAGTGTTCCAAAAGCATTTCTCAAAGTAAAAAAATGCATAAACTAATTAAAAGACAATGGTAGCACCTTTGTTAGCATTTCAAAGCTTCAAGTCCTTGTTCAATGACAGCACAAAAATATTCAAATTCTCCACTTTTGAATACCAACCCAACCTCAAGTCCACCTTCTCTATCTCCACTTTCAGCAATAGACATACACTTAAACGAATGCACCATTTCAACTTTAACAGCTTTTCCAAATCCAAAATCAGTCTCATAAACATTAAACTTAGGTGAACCTGTTACCAACAACACACTTCCCAAATACATCTTTTTAAATGTATCCCTCCATTCACCTACATCTTTAAAAGGTTCATTTTTCATTTCACTTATTGCCCTTTCAATTACTTTAACAGCATTCACAAAACCATCTTCCCTCTTCATATCCTTTCTCTTCACAGTTGCATGACATAATGTTAGACAATTCCCAAAATACCCCTCTGGTATTTTGTACCCAAGTCTTTCTCTACAATCACCTGCAAAACGAAAATACTCTTCTTTTTCATCATCTTTATCATCATCATCATCATTTCTATATCTTGTTTTAATCAAACTAGCCCAAATGAAACCACAAGTTACAACAAATTTAGATAACAATTGTGGCGCTTGAACTTCATGATCATTTTTCTTCCATTGATTAAGTGCCCATATTTTCATTCTCTCAATTTCTTCTTTTGCAAAAACAATAGTTGCTTTTACATACTCTTCTTCACTAGCTTGACTTTGAGTTTGAACAATGAGTTTTTCTTTCCATGTTTTTCTTTCTTCAAAATAGTCTCTTAAGAAAACATTCTCAAGCCCTTTTGTGTCCCTAAAATGTTTTCTATCAAAACAAGGTGTTGACTTCAAGTCAACTGCTTCACAATTTCTATGTATAAAAGACCAAGATTTCATGAAATGACTACAACATCTATCATCCATTACATGACAATATGTGATTGCAATGCAAAGACCATGGTTAGGGAATACAGAAGTTTGCAAAGCCAACAAAGGGAAAATGAATGTGTTATTTTCAATATCATTATCATCATAGGTTGTTTTGTGTGTTAATTTTGGAACAAGGTGATTATAGTCTTTAAGAGTTTTGGGGTGGTGATTGGCTGAAAGATGGTTGAAATTCGCCGAGGTTTCGATGACGGTAAAGGTGACAGAATCTTTTTGAGTGCATAGGATAAAGGGTTTGTGGGGTGGTGGTGGAGAGATGAGATTTCCAGCAAGAGGGAAGAAATGTTGAAGAGTAAGAGAAAGAGAGTGTTTGAGAGATGGAAGTGTTGTCTTGCAAAAATGGTTGGTTGAATGAGGAAAGTGATAGAAGAATTGGCGTCTAACATAGATTGGACCAGCTAAAGGCAAGTCAAGGAATGTGAGAGGAAGAGAAGTTATTGTTGTTGTTGATGATGATGGAATAATTTGAGTTTGTTCAATAAGTTTATGATCTTGTTGTGTTGGATATGCCATTTGTGAAAATGGAAGGATGTGATGCAAGCTATTTAGGAGTAGCAACATTTTCAAGAGATGTAATGCATGTATAAATAAAGTATAATATAGAGGAAATTGCTTAATAGCTCAAATGAAATTCAAACGAAAAGAAACATCACATTATGGTACTTTTTAACTTTTTTTATATGAGATACGTTATTTGCAATTACTTAAATAGACACATACAAGGCAAGAGCAGTAGGATGAGTTTGTTTGGGTCTCTTCCAATTTAACAAGAGGTTCTAGATAAACAGTTTCACATGAAAAATACTTAAGCCACAAACATTTTTGTCAAAAAGTATGCACACTTGTATAATATATTTGTTCTTTTTCCGGTTGTGAATGAGTCAAGTTCTTCGCAAGGGGTGGGAGCAAACATGGAAATTTCGGAAATATTAGTGATGAAAGACTCAAGTCGTCGTTTCGCTGTTTTTTGCGGTTTTTTTTCTTCTTTTTCCCATGGCAAAAGTCATGAGCTTTGTCCTATAGTTAAGACGTGCAGGCAGGGTAGTAATTACAAGCCATATCCTATCATTTTATTATTTTGTTTCCTCTATTTTCACTCATTACAAAATTAGTCTCCTATTTTAAAATCATCGAGTTTTGGTTGTTTTATCAGACTTTTGTACTAATGGTGAAACTGAAGTTAAAATAATTGTAATTTTTAATGAGTTTCGTAGTACTTTAATGAGTGTTTATCATTTTACATCATCAAGTTATATAAAACATCATTTAAAATATGTCAAATCATCATTTTTGAAGTGCAAAAATCTGATGAATAATGAATCAAAATTGGGTAATTTTAAAATAGGAGGATCAATTACATGATTGAGTAGTAATAGGGGAACAAAAACTATAATTAAACCTTTTAATTATAATTTTCATCAAACTAGAGATTTAGTCAAGATATCGGTTGATATTGATAGTCATCAATTGTGATTCTATTCTTCAAATGATGACGCTAATGAAGGAGTTATGACCCTCAACTACAAGTTTCATAGCTACTCCAATAGATCGTTGAGTACGTTGTTTTTGGAATTTCGGTTATTAAAATAAGAAATACAAGTAAAAATAAAGAATCAGCTAAAAGGGTAATGGGATAAACTTGTGTAAATAGCTTAAGTTTGATTGATTGTGAGTCTATCCATTTTACAAGATGAGTATTTATAGGCAAAATTATTCCTAATGATCAAACGAAATGACCTACGGTGTTTAGTCTTGTTTGAATATTTATGCGAATAGTGCGTAAGTTTTCCTTTGTTGATGGGGTGTTTGGTGCCCCATGTCCGGATGATTGTTCTCCACTTAACAACGTGATCGGCAGCCTCCAATCCCTTGAAATGTGCGTTTTTGCTCATCGCTCTTTTTGGTTAGTGACGCTATGATAACAACGTGATCAACATCCTCCAATCCCTTGAAACGTGCGTTTTTGCTCATCGCTCTTTGCGGTTAGTGACGCTATGATAAAATGGGTTAGATAATTTGTTTGTCCCTAAAAAGATATTTTTGTTTGATTATAATGGAAACACATGTTCTTGCTCATCGCTCCTAAAATAAAATACGAAATATTTTTTACATCTTTTGCATCCTCTGACGAATTTTTTTTTTAATGCCCTATAATGAAACCAAAAATCAATAACTACCCTAGTTGAAAAAAACTATCAAAACTACCCTACTTTTGGAAAGTTGACCACTATGTCACAAGACTCAATTGCGACCTACTCCTCATTCTCAAAGTTTGCATTTATTTTGTCTTTATTGTATGTCACAAGTGGGACTTGTGACATGTTTAATTTTTTTTTCCGATTTTTTTCTAGTAATTTAATAAAATTAGTTTTATAAATTTAAAAAAATAATTGAAATAAATATTTAGCATTTAAGATGACACATTTAAAGGTACAATACTTTCAAACGAAGAATAAATATTTAATGCAATACAAACCAAATGCAATAAAAAATATATGCCTAGATTGTTACTGATGTTCAGTATTAATGCAATTTTTTCAGGAATGACTGGTCAATCTACAAATGCCGCATTTTCTCCCCTCATTTTCCAAACATCCATCTCGGTCCTAATGCGAGTAATTGCGGGACAGCCTTTCATTGCTCTACACATTGCTGAATTGGGAATCACCTATGAGCCTACATAAGTTGGCCAATACTGTTGGTGGTGAACCACGCCGAAATGGATATTGTATACAAAGGATACACACTCATTCGTAAATTTTTTATCGACAAATGTTTTATAGTCATAGCTAAAACTAGAACATGCGGCAATGACATGTGAGCAAGCTAGGTGTAATGCTCTGAATTTTCCACAGTCGCACCATTTACTTTGCAGGTTGACCTTGTATTCTCCCATCGGCAATCCTTCTCTATGGCCGATAGTTTCACGGACGGAGAAGGTATACCTATCTCGGTCAATCGTCGTTGGGCCGTTTATCATTGAACACCATTGAAGATAATCAATTTCTCAATACGGCATGGCCTAGCAGGGAAGACGATGTTTCGTTGACGCTTGGTCAAAGTAGTCAAGTGCACAACGAGAAACTGACGATCAACCAATTCATCGTCAAAGATCTCGGCATATGTCATATGGGGTATGTCGCAAGTTGGAATTGTGACATAGGTAGGTCGCAAGTCCAACTTGTGACATAGTGGTCAACTCTGCAAAAGTAGGGTAGTTTGGTTTTTTTTTATTTCCAACTAGGGTAGATTTGCAATTTAGGTTTCATTATAGGGCGCAAAAAAAAAAAACTCCTCTGACCACTTTATATACATTTTTGTGGTTAATGAAGTTATGAAATTGGTTAGTTACACAACTCAAATTTTTTGTTCAAAAATCCTTCTCTGTATTTAAAAAAGAAAGTTATTTTTACATATAAAAAAATGACAAAAAAAAGTATTTGTCGTATAAATAATGTGACGATGCATGTCAGCTTCCAAATTGTTTTTTCTTTTTTTGAGGGGAGGTCTTCCATATTGTTGTCAAAATAGTTTGTTCCAATGTCATTAATCATCGGTAAACAAGTAAGGGGTAGAATTTTTTTTAGATAATGTGTCTCAATAGCTGAGTGTGTTAAAAGAAGTGTGATAAGGAATGTATTTCTAGTAGTCCTCTTAAATTTAGCATTTTACAAAAGAACATATATAAAATAAAGGCCCAAACCATTCCTGAGAAAAAAGTAGGAAGAATTTTTTTTTTTTAAGAAATCAAAATGGGATATATTAAACAACTGACCATCCTTCTAGCACAAGGTGTGTCAAGAAAGATAGAAATCAAAAGTTAGGAAGAATTATTTCGTCCTAAATTTTTAAAAGCAATAATTTGGTCTATAAGAAATCTCAATAGTCAGTCAATTTTGTCATTTTAACGACATTATATTCTCATTATATATTAATTTTGTTTTGCAGATATTTATTTTATTTTTTTATAAAAACTAGTATTTTTCCTTTTTTATAGCTAGTTTATATTTTTATTTATCGATAATTAGTTTGAACCCTTACGAAAAAATATTATAAGCTTATATGATAAAGAAGATTAATATAATTTAGGGTTAAACTAGATTTTGGTATACATTTTTTGAGGGATAGATTTTGGTATACATGTTTTGAATTGGATATGAGGATGTTGAAGTTTGGCGAGGATCCAAATATGGTGACGGAGATAGAGTCTGTATTGAGGTTAAGTATGTAAGGCGGGTTATTTTGGAAATTTTGAGAACGATGAGATTGGATAAAAAAAGGGAAGATATGTTGGAGGGTTAAGGAAAGAGAATGTTTGAGAATGGGAAGTGTTGTTTGGAGCTAAAACTAACAAAAATGTCTTTTAAATCAGTTAATCAAATAACAAATGTATAAGAAGTTGTAATGCCATTTTTTAAATTTAATGATATATATTTTTTTTAAAATTTATTTACTTTTCACATTTGGCAAACCTTTTACCTGATGGAAAAAGACTAAGGGGCAAACCTTTTACCTGATGCAAAAAAGTATGAGGTTTTGTATCCGTAATACGGTTTTTCCTTTTTAAAATTGGAATCTCTCTCTCTCTCTCTCTCTCTCTCTCTCTCTCTCTCTCTCTCTCTCTCTCTCTCTCTCTCTCTCTTAAGGCACACCCTTTTAAAGTGTTCCCATTTTTCATAGAGTTTTTTGGGTTTCAGCTGACACATTTGTAATGACGCCAAAATTTTTAATTCTCAAATCCAGGTAAAGGAGAGAAATAGCTAAATAGAGATCTAAAGACTCTTATTCCCCTTTACTATGGGGAAATCCATCAATCAGAGCATCCAAGAAAGCAATATTGCAAGTGCCAACTATTATCCCCGAGTATGTTGGTAGGTAGTTCACGCATTTTGAGAAAGCTAAGAAATGTGAATATCTCTTTCTGTTTGACAGGACCAAGTTTAACGTGCAATAACACATTATGGAGTTGGTTCAGTATTATAATAAGTTGGAGACTCTTAAATTTGAGATTGGCGAGGCCACTTTGATTTAGAGAGTCCTTAAATATTTCCATCCCTAGTTTGATGTTATGATGACCTCTTATAATTACACTTTGAAAGATGAGTGGGCCATTGATGAGAGGATTTCTATAGTAGTCTGAGAGGAGGATTCTCTCAAAGAAGGGAAAATCCCAGTGTTTGTTTTACTGCTTTCACTTATGAGGGAAGAATATCAAGAGAAATTATCTCAAAGGAAAATATCATTTTGATGACAACAAATGGTGGAAGGAATTGTTGAACCTACTACGATTTCCTTTTGGGGTGGTGGGGGGAATTTTCTGAAGGGAATTGCAAATAATGCAAGAAGTATGGTCCTCTACCACCTTGAGCCGCCACTAACTTGTCTTTGACAGGTATCCACCCTCAACTCTCGCCCAACTATCTCCTTCAATCGAGTTGCATGACAAATTTTAGATGACGAGTCACTAATTTTTAGATGGATCTAAATAGATTTATGGGTTAAATAAATTTTATGTTCCAAAAATACTCCAATTGGGAGTTACAGACTATACTGCAGCAAACGATAGTTAAAAACCATCCCCAAAGAGTTTTTAGATCGGTTATAGGTTTAACCACTCTAAAAAGTCATAATTTGCTATCTGAAACAATTGTTACATCGGTTACACGTTTAACCGCTCTAAAACATCGTACTTTTTTTAAAGAAGATAAATTTGCCCACCTAAATTAGCACCGAAGAAAATCGTACCTGAGACCTTGAGGAGGAGCACACTCCCGGATCCCAAGTCAATACCACAAAACGCTTTGTAACTAGCATTCACAGGCAAATGATAGTTAACTATCGATGAGAGTACTTTCTGAAATTTTAAGGTGCTTGTGAGCAAATGCTAGATGTTTAACGAGCAATTTCCCAGCCTTTTAGACAACCTAGAACACATACAAAGTTTTACTCCTTCCAATGAGCACATGACATTTTTAAGGTGCATACTATATGTTTGTCGAAAAAATATTTATTATATAGTAATTAAGGCCCTTAACTTATTTATTAGGTTCATTATGGTCCTATAATTAATTTATTATGTTTAAGTCTCTTGACTTTACTTTTGTCGGGCAATTTAAAACTTTTTGTTAGTTATTGTGAAAAAACGTTGAGTGTGATACATGTGGCATTGTGATGCGGCAAAATCCTCTCATTCGTCTTCTTCAATTCCTATCCTTCCATTTTTTTTTTCATCTCAATTATAAGACCAATATAAGACTAATTAATAAACAAGTTAAGGACTTGCCTTTAAAAAAAACAAGTTAAGGAAAAAAAACAAGTTACTCCTATTTTAATAAAAGTATAGTAAATCAGGGAAAATTTGAATAAACAGTGTGTTAAATATGTTTTTGGTCCATACCACTATTTTAATTTTTGGTGTTAGTTCCTCTAAAATTTTCTTTCGATTTTGGTCCTTCAAAAATTTTGAATCACCACTTTTGATCTTATTTTTAAGTCAACCCATATGTATCACTAAAATTTTGAGTGACTTTTTGTAGAAATGTTTGAATATTATAAGAATCTTTCAAAGAGAATTAGAATTTTTTTTTTACCAAAGTATGAATTTGTAAGGTTCAAAAACATAAAAAAAAAAAAAAATCATATTATAAGAAAGCCAAGATAATGTAATAAACGGTAAATAATATGAAACAAAAAGTCATTATGATAAATATACAATGATAATGTAGATTGAGTTATAATAAAACACAATTTTTTTTTTCAAAATAACTTAAAATAAAATACGGAAAGAGTATTATCAAAACCAATGCATTTTATAAGAAAGCCAAAAGGAATAATTTTGCATTAAAAACTACAATTTTTAAACTTAAAAAAATTAAATTCACCTTTTTTTAACTTTCAAAACTATATTTCTATTTTTGTTCTTAATAAATGTTATAAAAGTTACTCTTCGATGTTGACTCTGCTTGCACTTCAATTATCAATGTTGTATACCCAGACGTTTTTGAAAACCTATAAAAGATGGGCAGTACAGGTATACATGCTACTATATATCAATATATATAATTGGAAACATCTCGTGCTTTTTCTGTTCGTAGTGTTTATGATTTCCTAACTGTTCAACCGCATATTGCTTTACCGGTGGTTGTTTTATCTCTTTGGCATAAGGATGTTCCTCTAAAAGTTGTGTTGTTTGCTTGGGGGTTGTTCCGGGATAGTTTGCCGACCAAGGACAATCTTCTCCGTCGTGGTGTTATTGACAATGAATCTAGGGAGTGTGTGGCAGGTTGCGGTTTGGTCGAATCGTCTGATCATTTGTTCTTACATTGTAATATTTTTGGGTTTGTCTGGCATTTTATTTATAGATGGATGGGCATTTCTGTGGTCGTCCCTCTATCAATTTAGTTATAGTGGTGGTATCGCAAAGGTTCGACGTTCAATATTACAGGTTATTTGGTTTGCTACCGTTTGAGAAATTTGGAAAGAAAGAAATAACATTCTATCCAAAGACAAAGAATGCTCGATAATTCAGGTGGTTGATAAGATTAAGTCGCTCGCGTTTATGTGGTTGAAGGCGAAATTTTCTACTCTTCCCTTCAATTATCATGGTTGGTGGCTTAGTCCGTTTACCATGATGGGCATATGCTAATAGTTATTTCTTTTCATGTTTTTAATTTCTTGCCCAAGTTCTCTTGGAAATATTGTTTCGACTTTGATGTCTCTTTCTCAGTACATGTTGTGTTAGGAATGACACTTTGTTTTGATAATATATTTCATTTTATCTTCTTAATATATATATATTATATGTTTATTATACCATTTATTTGCTATTTTTAATCATCTAAATTGATACACTGAGTACTATATTATTCTACCTCATTATTATTGTAGGTACATTTTGGATCATTGAAGTTTTCCAAGCTACATGGATGGTGGGTTTTTTTTTTTGCTATTTGAGTTGTATGTACTTTTTCATTTGTGTATCAGTAATGGATGTTGTAGAAACTTTGATGCTTGGCATATTATAGACTATCACGTTTATTAATTATATCATCTTTCTGTACTAAATTGGTATGGAAAAAAATTATTAGTAGGTACTATTGTTGATGTATGGAAAAAAATTATTAGTAGGTACTATTGTTGGTGTTTCATTTTGAACTTCAAGAAATATGGCGTTTTGTTTGTAAGACTAACAAACAATTATATTATTACTATTTACCATTGTCACAGTAGTCTATCTTTTTTACTATCCAAAAATATTGATCAATAGTCATTGTTTGCTTAGATTTACTATATAAGAATTAAAAATAATAGAGCTTTGCTATATCAAGCGAACAAACATGTCCAAAATTCATAACGAAGGAGAAATCAGCCAATGAGAAAAGAGAGTTGTGCGGAAATCAAGGGATGCTGCTGCTGCAAATAAAGCGGAAATCCACAATAAAAATCAACTGAAATACATGGTCGGTATGATTTCTCTATAATAACTTTCGCTATAAATAGCATTTTTGAAAATAATATTATCAGTATTTAACATTGTAAATCTGATTAAAATATAATTATGCAATACTCCGACTAGTTTTATACATGCATTCTCTTGAAATATACTATTTATTGCTTCTCCCCAATGGCAGAGCATAAGCTTATTGAGCAAACTCTTGTTTTTCTATCAACACCAAGAACAACAACAACTTCTCTTCCTCTCACATTCCTCGACTTGCCTTTTGCAGGTCCAGTCTATGTTGAACGCTTATTCTTCTATCACTTTCCTCATTCAACAACCCATTTTTGCAAAACAACACTTCCATCTCTCAAACACTCTCTTTCTCTTACTCTTCAACATTTCTTCCCTCTTGCTGGAAATCTTCACTGTCCTCCACAACCCCACAAACCTTTTATTCTTTGCACTCAAAATGACTCTGTCGCTTTTACCATCGTCGAATCCTCAGCAGATTTCAACCATCTATCAACCAATCACCACCCCAAAAATCTTAAAGACTATAATTATCTTAGTCCAAAATTAAGACACAAAACAACCTATGATGATAATGACATTGAAAATAACACATTCATTTTCCCTTTGTTGTCTTTGCAAGCTTCTGTTTTCCCTAACCATGGTCTTTGCATTGCAATTACATATTGTCATGTAATGGATGATAGTTGTTGTAGTCATTTCATGAAATCTTGGTCTTTTATACATAGAAATTGTGAAGCAGTTGACTTGAAGTCAACACCTTGTTTTGATAGAAAAATTTTGAGGGACCCAAAAGGGCTTGAAAATGTTTTCTTAAGAGACTATTTTGAAGAAAGAAAAACATGGAAAGATAAACTCATTGGTCAAACTCAAAGTCAAACTAGTGAAGAAGTGTATGTAAAAGCAACTATTGTGTTTGCAAAAGAAGAAATTGAGAGAATGAAAATATGGGCACTTGATCAATGGAAGAAAAATGATCATGAAGTTCAAGCGCCACAGTTGCTATCTAAATTTGTTGTAACTTGTGGTTTCATTTGGGCTAGTATGGTTAAAACAAGATATAGAAATGAAAATGATAACGATGATGATGAAAAAGAGGAGTATTTTGGTTTTCCAGGTGATTGTAGAGAAAGACTTGGGTACAAAATACCAGAGGGGTATTTTGGGAATTGTCTAACATTATGTCATGCAACTATGAAGAGAAAGGATATGAAGGGGGAAGATGGTTATGTGAATGCTGTTAAGGTAATTGAAAGGGTAATAAGTGAAATGAAAAATGAACCTCTTAAAGATATGGGAGAATGGAGGGATAGATTTAAAAAGATGTATAAGTTGGGAAGTGTGTTGTTGGTAACAGGTTCACCTAAGTTTAATGTTTATGAGACTGATTTTGGATTTGGAAAACCTGTTAAAGTTGAAATGGTGCACCCGTTTACGTGTATGTCTATTGCTGAAAGTGGAGATAGAGAAGGTGGACTTGAGGTTGGGTTGGTGTTCAAATCCGAGGATTTTGAATATTTCTCTTCTATCATTGAACAAGGACTACAAGCTTTGAAATTTTAATTGGTTCGTGCATGTTTTGTCTTTTAATTTCAATATTGAATGGGAAATGTAGTACTCCAACAATGAATCATGAATTGTGGATTTTTCTTGGTAATTTGAGATTTTTTTTATTTTTTTTTAATCGGCAAATATTATTGAAACCAAAACTCTAGCAAGACGCTTAGAGGTTAAAAAAATAAGATACCACATATACGCGTAACATCCACCAAAAAACACCACGAAGCCATCTTAAGCTAAAACAGCGGAACCCTAACCAAGAGCTAAAACCAAGCAAATAGAAAAAGTTATGACACTGAAATCTAATTAAAGCCACCGGATTTCAGTCCCATAGCTCTGCCCCCCGCACAACACCAAAGGGGATCACACCAAAAGACCAAGCCACTGCTGTGCCAAGGACGAACAAAACGCAGCAGCAGCCACTGCAAACCTGGTAATTTGAGATTAATTTAACTTTTCAATCCAAAGTGTGTAATAATGATGAACTTTTGATTTTTTTTTTTTTTGTCAAAGATGAACTTTTTGATTTATATATATTGAGTAAATTTTGGATATGTATCTTGTCTAATTATAGTCTATGGTTTTTAAGAAATTTTCTAGACAATACTAACACAAGTGCAGAATGGGGATTAAAAGACTCCATTTTCAAATGATTGTTATATTATCGCCATGTTAAAAAGATGTTGTGACTTGTGAAGACATTTTTGCAATTAAGTTGACGTTGTGAAACATTGTAAATGGGTTATTTAAATAACGGTGTTATAACACATTGAATATGGTAGCATTTTCTCAATTAAATGAAAACTTTGAAATATCGTACTACATTTTAAGACAATTTGTTAGGCTCCATTAAGCAAATAGAGTTCACTTTAATTTTAATCCTTGTAAAAACTTTTTCCTTCTAAATAGAGTTCCATTTAATTTCAATTATGCAAATGATCCATGTAAATAAAGTTCACTTTGATCAAGGCGGATAAATTCTTTTTGTCGAAGGCGACTGGGTTGGCCGATTGAAAAGTACAATCACACATTTAGCAATCACTCCGCTTATATTATTCTATATTGGAATGTTTGGAACCTTATTGAACAACAAATTGGTAACAAAGAGAAAAAGGAAATTGGAATGTTTGCCTAAAATGAGAGAACAAATTCATTACAAGTTTCCTTAGTTCATTCACATTCTACAAATACTATCAAGTTGTTCTTGAAAGATGTTTATGAAATTAGTCATTCTAGACCTCTCAAGAGCCAAACCAACTTCAATTCCACCTCCACCATCTCTACAATCAGAAAGAGATATCGAACCGGACGAATCAAGATGAACTGCATCAGATTTCTTAGGCTTCCCCCACCCAAAATCAGTCTCATAAACAGCCAATTTCGGTGAACCAGCAACCACAGTAACAGACTTACCAGATTTTGACATTTTCCTATAATCAGACATCAATGTTTCAGCTCCTAACAAAGCATCACTCTTAAAATCTCTTATCTTCTTTTCAATACCAATTGAAGCCGCAACAATCCCATTTTTTCCAATTAACTCGTCTCTCTTTACAGCCACGGTATAGGATGCAAGACAATTTCCAAAATAAGTTTTTGGTAATGAAAATTCACCGCTATCGCGACAATCTGCAAGGAACACAAAGTAGCAGTGATCGTCAACATCAACACAGTCACCTTGATCACTTTTGCTATCACCCTCCTCTGATTTGGTCATACAAAACCAAATCAAGGAACTTGTTACAACAAAAGTTGACAAGTGTTGTATTCTATAACTCTCTTTACATTTATCAGTAACCCATTTCTTCAACTTCTGAACTTGTTCATAGCTCAATACTAAAGTTGTTCTTATCTTGTTAACATAAGAATCTTGAACCAAACCCGCGAATTCCATTTCATTTGATTCAGAATCTTCTAATTCTTGCAAGTATACAAGTTTAAGACCCTTTGGATCTTTAACTCTATCTCTTTCATGTGAAGGAAGATCAAGAGGCGGAGAGTATTCAAGAGACAAATTATTGTTGTTTTTTGCTATGGCTTTTGAAAGTGAGGCCCAAAATTTCATGAAATGATGAAGTGATTTTCCATCTGCAGCAACATGGTTGTAAGTGAGGCAGATAGAGAAGCCGGAGTTTGGAAGAACGGTGACCTGAATAGCCATTATAGGGATGACACGAATGTTGTTTTTTTCGGTACGAGGTGGAGGTAAATTTGGAACAAGATGGTGCCAGTTTTGAGCATCTTGTGAATCAGATACGAGGATGTTAAAGTCTGCTGAGGATTCAGCTACTGTGAAGGAGATAGAATCTTCATCGAGGTAACGTATGTAAGGAGGGTTGTTATGGGAATTCAGAGGGACGATGAGGTTGGAGGAAAAAGGGAAGAAGTGTTGGAGGGTTATGGAAAGTGAGTGTTTGAGAATGGGAAGTGTTGTTTGAAGAAAGGTATGAGTTGGATGAGGAAAATGGTAGAGGAAGATACGTTGAATTGGGTGACAATAAAACCATGGTATGTCGAAGAAAGTTAAGGGGAGAATGGTTGGTGATGGAAGTGAATTTGGTGGTGGTGCAACTTGACTATGTTCTATCACCTTCATGGTCTCGTGAGTTATGTTTGTGTTTGTGTTGTTCATGTTTTGTGTTGTTGTGGAATGAGAAGGGGAAGTGGAGAAAGACTACTCACTCAATTTGGAATTTGTTGCCAATTATTGGTCCCAGGTAAAACTAGATGGAGGAATGTATGAGTAATTGGAGGGTGTAGATCTCATAAGATAAGAATCAGGTGAAGGAATCCAAGTGTGTTTGGAATTTTTTATTTGAGTGGTGACAGGTAAACCACTTTGAAAGAGAATTGTGTTTGGAATTGTTGGCTTATTTTAGTATATATCGGCCGGCTCATGCATCTCGTGGAAGGTTTTATAATCATTTCCTCGTATGATGCCTTTAAGAGGTGAAAGTTGTATCAGAAGTGGCTCTAAGGAGGTGAAATTGTATTAGAGCATCTCCTACGGTGAACTCTATCCATGGTTATTTTGTGGGCTCTATTATGCCACATAATCTTGTAACTACCCATTAGTTTTTCACTCCAATGGTAAACTTTAAAATACTTATATTGGACCCCACAAGTTTACCACACATATTAATATTTTTTATTTTATTTTAATTTCACTCTTTCAACTTTTCACCAAGCTGGCCAACTCCAATGAAAATTTTGGCAAAATACACACCATTTGCAAACTACACGCCGGCGGACCCTAGGAAATTGCCATTGGAGTTGCTCTTAGTGTTTTGGGAAAGGTGACAATACATTACCGAGTGAATAACCAATTATCTTTTGAAATTGTAATTTTCATCAAAAGTCTTCATGAGTTTTGGAAAACATCAAAACCTTTTTGAAATTGTCAAACTTTTGTCAAATAACCTTCTATTAGCTTTGGATGTCAACCATGTGACGTGGTTGTTAATTATACACGTGATACCTTCACGTGGACATAATTTTATGTCATGTTATAGTTATAGGGGTTAATTGACTTTTTCTTAAAAATTTATTTTGTTGTTGTTTAAAATCTGTGATTAATAAAATAGGAAAATACCTCCTTCAAATTTAACACTTATGTGCATATACCTCCTTCGTATTCTGCCCTATGCCCCTATCATCCAACCTCTTCCTCATATGGTCAGGTACATGTTTAAAAGAAAAATAGAGGCAAATAATACTAATTGACATGGCTTAGCAGTTAGCATCAATGCTCCATGACTGAATTCCAGTATAAAAATTCTTATTTTTAGATAGTGGAACCTTATTTTATTATCAAACAAAGGATTTGAACTATATGTGCTTCATCTTCGTTAAGTATCGCTTCTCCGGTAAGTAATTGTTCGAGACTCAGTAAGTTGTTTTCCATGTTTCCAGAGATTTATCACCTACCTAATCTCTTGAACCCAAGTACTTGCCTCGTTTTTTGCTGTTAGGAATTTAATGTCAAAATAGAGAAGATTTCTTTCTGGTTTAGGCGAGTGATTTCTGATATTTTTGCACTTCATTTTTCGGTATAAATCTCTGGCGTGTATTTTGCTACTTCAGTCCATGCAATTGGGGGAGTAATTTGAAAGTTTTCATTATAGCTACTGAAATTTTGGATAGGACTCTATAATTGCTGGATGTATTTGTTCTGATATGGTTTTGAGATGCAATTTACTTGAAAATATGTTTTTTTTCTTTCTTTCTTATGGGCTCTGGTGTCAGCTTCGATTGTCACCAAGGGATATTTGGTTGGCAATTTTGGTTGACCATTGTTAATTTCTGTTCTGGAGGCTAGCTTCAAGATTTAAGTGTTATCATATCGTTCTTTTTGTTTGCTAGCTTTGACTAATGCCATTTGTATTTTATTTTACCTTAGATCTTTGAGATAGAAGAATGATTATGAACCTTGAAGTTAATCAAAGTGGACACGAGTTTTAAATTTGAGGGAGCTATTTGCTACATGAGTTTTAAATTTGAAGGGGATATTTGCACATCAGGTTAAATTTGAGGGGGGTATTGGCTTATTTTAATAATCACACATATTTTAGACAAAAAAAAAAGAAAAATTTAAAATAAAAAAATCAATTACCCCCTATGACATGGCATAACATTTTGTCCACGTGTACAATTAATAGCCATGTCATAGGGTCAAACTGCCAAAATTGACGGAGGAGGTATTTGACAGACATTTGACAATTTCGGGAGGGTTTCTGAAGTTTTTTAAAATCGTGGAGATTTTTTTACAAAAGTTACAATTTTGAGGGGCGGGGGATAATTGTCTTTTTTTTGGGTTACAAAGGATAAATAAAAGCAGAAGAAAAAAAAAAGAAGGCAGAAGCAACAACTAGCCACGAGGGAAGAGAGTTCCCCAAGCATCATCCCTTAGGAGAGGAAGCAAACCGTCAAGAGGGGTGGCATGATTAGACAAGGTTGGGTCCATGGAAGCTCCCAACTTAACAAGGAAGTCAGCGCAGTGGTTACCCTCACGAAGAGTGTGCAAGATAGGAGTGTTTCCTAGCCGAACCAGATCCTTGATGTCTTGAATAAGAGTGGCATAAGCATGATAAACCATGGCAGGCCCGTTGATGAGGCTGACGTAGTGGAGAGAGTCAGAGTAGCACACAACATCAACAATGTTCAAGTTTCGAGCCAGCTGCAAACCCAATTGTCTATTCACTGATACATTACCCATTTTTATTTAATAGATAGATAAAAATTTGTCTTTGAGAAATGCTATAGCTCTTCTTTTCTAAAGACAATTTTTCTTGGATTTTGATTGGATCAAAACCATTTATTTATCTTTTTTTACTATAACTCTACATTATCCATCAATAAAAGTGGGTAACACAAAAAAAGAGTTTCCCATCTTTTTCAACATTCTCTTTCAAATTCACTTATTTATTTAAAAAAAATATATGGGTCCTAAACTTTAAAAATGGATCTCACTTATGGTGATGAGACTCGTTTGTATTCCACACAATAAAAAATTGGTCTTAAACTTTAACAAATTCTTCAATTTGGTCACTAAGATCTATCAAAGAACAATTGGATGAGATGGTAAAGAATCCTTTCCAACTTAACCAAAGGTTTTGAATTAGAATTCAATTCTCATAATGCATCAGTTAAATCTCTTTAAGGAGAGTTTTAATTGTCATCCATTGTGGTCTTATCCGGCTCGAAATTAATCTCTACAATAACAAGCGGAGGGTACCTGGTTCATACCATACTCTCTAACCTCTTAATTGCAAGGACTAAATTGATGGATTTTATATACTTTAAGGATTACTTGTTTTATTTAGATAGTTTAGAAACTAAATAGAAGTATGGTGATAATTGAAAAATTAAATTGATGGATTATTCATATTTTTGGAGCCATGTTTATAAATATAAATTATTAAAAAGATTAAATAAGTTCTGTTTTCTATAAATATCTCAAATTTTGTTTTTAATCCGTCATATATTTTTTAGCAAGTTTTGGTCCTTCAAATGTTTTTCGTCACAATGACACGAAAATTTCTCTAGTTCATTGTTTGTAAGGATAGTTCATTTTTTAAAACATTGATTACATTACCTCATATATAATTTTATTTTTGCACACGATTTATGTGACATATGTAGTATTTTAATTTAAATAAGTTTTTCATCCTTACAAAATTATCAAATTTCATTTTTTATTCCGTAAAAAAAGTGGCACTTTTGTGTCACTATAAGATTTAGGCCAAATACCTCCTCTGTGTCCTTTAAGTTTTACGTTTGTTCACATAAGTCCTTTAAGTTTCTAAGGTTTCAGATAGGTCCTTTAACTTTGGCTTAATGGAGGTTGATAGAAAGGACATATCTGAAACAAACTCGAAACTTAAATGACCTATCTGAAACCTTATAAACTTAAAGGACCTATCCGAAACAAACTCGAAACTTAAAGGACTTATCTGAAACCTTAGAAACTTAAAGGATCTATCTTAAACAAACATGAAACTTAAAAGACCCGGAAAGGTATTTGGCCTAAGATTTACTTGCATGCAGTTTTGAAATATCTCTAAACACTTTAAAAGGTCCCATCTAATCCTTTGAATTCCACTTTAGAAAACAATATATTATATATTTGAAATTTTCTAAATATCACATCTCTTTTGTAAATGTTAAAAATCTTTGATAAATAAAATTAGATTTGCGTGTGAGAGCATCCACAATGGGGTTCATTCCCCTGTTTTTTCCTTCTAAATCTAGATTTTCAGATGTTAAAACTAGACTAGATTTCCATCTTTGATGATAAATCAAGATGATATATGAAAGGAGTAGTTGCTGAAATCTAAACCCATTAATATCAACCAAACAATTTGACTTAAGTGGTTAATGTGCTCCATCAAAGACGGACTATTCATGAGTTCGATTCTTATTAACTTCTTTTTATCAAACTTTAATTACCTATCGGTTGAACTTCGAATTATCAGAGCTCATTTTCCTTGAAAATTGAATGGTTAACACACACACACAAAAAAACCTCCAATACTATCTCTCTTTTATTATGTTTTCAGTTTAATGCTTTGATCGTTTTATGTATACACCGAACAACTTCAATCTCTACTTACAATAACAATAATTGTTGAATAGTTTTAATATCACACCAATTATGTGGATATGATAACTCTAAATACTTACTTTGATGTGTTAAAACTATAACATAAATAATCACCAAGGCCCCTTCTTATGGAAATCCAATGGTTAAAACCAAAAAATACACAATATATATTTTTTTAAACAAAAAAATACACAATATATGTGTGTGTG
>Ga0315913_1003179_pt1 | contig 19672 bp, 14 predicted proteins | sample MpolsnodulesMG_FD_207736 | JGI IMG/M metagenome (GOLD analysis project Ga0315913, IMG submission 207736) | Medicago polymorpha root nodule microbial communities from Los Angeles, California, United States - small nodules | ecosystem: Host-associated > Plants > Roots > Nodule | place: USA... | reverse complement strand
TCCTAACTGTGGAAGAAATGTGTCTATATAAGAGTCTGTTGTTCTCTCTTTCTTGTTGGTGATTTCCAAAATAACTACCGATGTTTAAATAATATATAAACTAAAGAGTAAGTTGTTCCAAACCATAGAAATGTGTTCTCTCTTTCCTCTTTCTTTTGTCTATTTCTCTCTCTCGTCCATCTCTCTTCAAACAAACAGATCGTTAGTGAAGAATCCAAAAAAATTAATTGGTGGGTGCGATATCATATTCTATACAATGGTAATATAAAAATGCATTTTTTTCTGTCAAAAAAAAATATATAAATGCATTTTTTATAAAATAATTTCATAGCTATCTCTTAGTGAAAATTAAAGATTGCAAAAACCATACACTATTTTATGCCAAAACAATTAAAGACGTAAATATCTATGAATTGTTTAAAAATTATATGATTTTTCATTTTCAATACTACCAAATATATGACTAAACAATCATTATTCCATTCCTCTTTACCTGTTTTGCCTTTTTCGGTTAAAAAATATATTGCTATTCAAAAATATATATCATTCAACAATTCGTTGCTCATATTATTGTGTATTTGATTGTTCACAAATAAAATTATTTAATATATTTTGTGGAGCATCATCACTTAAGTTTTAGCTTAAAAAATAAAAAATAACTAAAAAAAACATCAAACAAAATATATACATGCTAGGAGCAGCTAAAGAGAATTATGTAAATTGTTATCAGTTTGACTTTTGTCAAAAATGATTCCCTGGAGTCAAAGTCGGAGTTTGATAAAATTCTTTTTTGGTATTTTAAGTGTGAGTAAGAGTCTCACATTGAATAGATAAGTGAATGTTGAGCATTATACAAGTGAAATGACTTGTAAACCTAATTTCTCAAGATTGAGTTAAGATGTTTTGAGTTAAGATGTGGTGTCTAATTCACTTGTGTTGTTGCTCGTGACTCAATGTGATGATTCTCCAAACTCCTCTCGTAACCCAACATTCTTTAACATGAGATACCCACTTGTTGTCCATGGCTTTTCAATGGAGAGGAAGATGGTTATGGGGTGATTATTGTGATTTTGTGGGAAAGTGTGAAGGTGGTCAGAAGAGGTGCTAGATGTGGATGTTGATGAAGATTTTTGAATGTTGGGAGAATATATGTGGAGAGATTGGTTGTTTGACTCATGAGTGGCAGTGGTGAATTGATTGGGAGGTGATCTAATCATGCAGTATGGAAGAGAGGAAGCAGATGTGGTAGATAAGGGCATATAGGCGCAGAGTGAATTAGGACTTGACAACGATAATTTAATGTTAAGAGTGGAAACAGAAAAGGGAATGAAAGTTTTGATACATGTGTTGATGATAGATATCAAGATATATTGATTGTGCTTAGTTTAAGGTCCTAAACCACAACAATGCAGAAATATATTGATTGTTTTTATCTAAGCAAAGTCAACTAACTAGTCAAGGAATCAAAATACCCATCAGAAAGAACAAACACATTAGCTCAAAATTGCAGAAACAATTGTACATCAGAATAAATAATTAATTACCAAACTGTACATTTCATTTCCACAAAACCATAACTAAGCTAGCCTTCCCAACAATAAAATCCAAATAAGAACTATGAACAACACTCAAATCTTACCCTAATACCACCAAAAACCAAGACAACCTCTTGCTTTCCATACACTAAATTATTTATCTTTATTGTTTTCGTTCTTATTTCGCCCATTCGGCTTACTAACTGCCAACCAAGAATGCCTAAAATGTAACATTCAACATTCATTTTTCTTTTATTATGTGCATTTGCTTTAGGAACTCGAGGAACTTGTAAAATCAAAGAAAGCATCCTAAGTCATTACTGTGTGTTTACTGTGCTTCTTGTTGAGGTCCTGTTGCCTCTTGACAAATTCATCCTGATTCCCATCGATATCGTGGTCTTCTTTGGTGAGGTAGCTGTCAACTTGTGCGGCAGCTTGCCTTCCCTCTGAAATAGCCCATACCACAAGCGACTGACCACGCCGACAGTCACCTGCTGCAAATACCCCATCAACACTGGTCGAGAAGCGGCCATAATCAGCCTTGAAGTTTGACCTGTTGTCTCGCTCCACACCCAACTTTTCTGCAATAGTCTGGCAAGGCAAAGAAAAGTATTATAAGTTATGGCTTATGGAAATTGCTTTTGTAAAAGCATAAATTGAACACTGGAAGAAGATTACTACAAAAAATGGAATCCAATAAAATTTACTGTTATAACTTAAAATAATGCAATGTAATTGCAACATATTTATCTGCTATGACTTACTACCATGTAATGTAAATAGCATTTGCAACCAATTTATCTACAAATCACATCTACCATAAACATGCAAAATTCTTTTAATTAACATATTTGAAATTTGGGAATAAAGCTATTTAAAATACTTACCGCCTCGGGGCCAAGGAATCCCATGGCTAGCAAAACTAGGTCAGTCTCAATAATCTCCTCACTGCCCTCAATTTCCTTAAATTGAAACTTGCCAGTTTCATCTTTCTCCCAGCGAACACGTACCACTTCAAGTCCTTTAACAACTCCATTTTCATCTCCCACAAACCTTTTAGTGAGTACCTCATATGTTCTTGGATCTTTTCCAAATTTAGTTTCTGCTTCTTGGTGACCATAATCAACACGGAATACGCGAGGCCACTGCATTACAGAAAGAGTGGTCAAACTCATGACTAAAGGAAAATTGAAAGTCCTATGACAAGTGAAAAAAACAATTATTCAAATCTAACCTGAGGCCATGGGTTTCCTGCAGCCCTAGTTGGTGGTGGCTGAGGGAGAAGCTCAAGATTTACGACGGCTGTACAACCATGACGAATGGATGTTCCAATGCAATCTGTGCCAGTGTCACCCCCGCCAATGACCACAACCTTCTTGCCTTTGGCAGAGATGTAGTTACCATCCTGTAAATTGCTATCAAGCAAACTTTTAGTGTTTGCATGAAGAAACTCCATGGCAAAATGAACTCCTGATAGCTCCCTTCCAGGCACAGGAAGATCCCTGCATGAAAACATAACTTTGTTAGAAACGTCCTTCTATGTATGCATATTTTGTTCCGTTATAAAGAATTGAACTAAATCCATAGACTGCTGTCACTGTGTCTCACCTTGGCTTTGTAGCTCCAACAGCCAAGACAATGGCATCGTTTTCCTCTCGAAGTCGTTCAAGAGAATATAAAGGATCATGCCCAATGTTTGCATTCACCACAAAATTTATTCCTTCCTCAGCCATTAGATTGACTCGCCTTTGAACTATATCCACTTTGTCAGTTTTCATGTTTGGAACTCCATACATCATAAGGCCACCAATGCGATCAGCTCTTTCAAACACTGTTACTATATGACCCATTTTATTTAGCTGATCTGCAGCTGCCAAGCCTGATGGTCCACTTCCAACAATGGCTACTCTTTTTCTGTATCAGAAAATATCTATTAATGACATTGTTCATGTAACAATGAATTAAAAAAATGTTCAAAAATTTCTAGCTAGGTCCAGTTCAATGTTACTAATGAGGTAATCATATTTGCTTGAAAAAAACAGCACCACAGAAATAAAAACACAACTAAAATGATGTTAAACAGAAAATATATCATACCCAGTTCTCTTGACAGGAGGTCGTGGAATCATCCAACCCTCCTCAAAAGCCTTGTCAATGATAGCACATTCAATATTTTTAATAGATACAGGATTCTCAATAATACCGAGGACACAAGAACCTTCACAAGGTGCAGGACAAACCCGACCAGTGAACTCGGGAAAGTTGTTTGTTTCAAGAAGCCTCTCTAATGCTTCTTGCCACCTATTTTGATACACTAACTCATTAAATTCCGGTATTTTATTCCCAAGAGGACATCCAGAATTTTCCTGAAATTTTATGTAAATGTATTTTACATTAAACATGGTTCCAAACAACCTTTAGAAGGAAAGATACAAGTAATGAAAACTTGAAAATGGCAATGCCCACCTGATGACAAAATGGAGTACCACAGTCCATGCAACGGGCAGACTGTGTTTTCAAAAGTGGACCCGGCTTTGTCTCCATCATCACTTCATTCCAATCATTCAGGCGAACATTAGGATCCCTATACTGAACACCCTCACGCTCATAAGCAACAAAACCTCTATGTTTAACAGCATCAGTGACCTGACTTGGCCTCTTGGGAGCCTGCGGATATTCAAAGACATGAGCCAGTTAAAACATATTACTCTAGGTACTTGTATCTTGCATGTATGTTCTTCACATTTAAGTAACAGAAAGATAACAGAAAATATCTTTGACTCCAGCAATGAAGCAAAGTTTTCACCAGGTTAGTCTAAAATATATTTTAAAATAGGAACTGGAGCTAAGAGGGAAAAAACCACACAAACTAAGAAATATAAGCTAGTCCCGAAACATAAAAAATGTTTTCATAAATAACAGAAAATAAAATGGATAACAATTATAAAACTAATAACAAGTAAGAAACTAAAAATTACCTCACTTGGTTTCTCATTCAAAGACGCAGTTGCCAGCTTCTTGAGCTCTTCAAAAGCATCTTTCTCCACTGCTTGGGCTTCATCATCTTGTTCATCTACATCTTCCGCAGCACGCTCCACTGCATCTTTAGAGGCTGCATCAGACTTCATACTTGCAAGAACACGTTTATACTCCCGAGGGAACACCTTGACAAATTTAGGAAGAAGATTATCAAAATCAACAAGCACTTCCTTGGCAAGCAAACTGTTTGTGTGACGTTGATGTTGCTGTATCAACATCCTAAGAGTAATAATGTCCTCTTCTTCTTCAACCTTGTCCAGATCTACAAGCTCCAGATTGCACCGAGACTGGAACGTTCCATCCACATCAAGAACATAAGCAATTCCACCACTCATACCAGCAGCAAAATTTCTACCAGTTTTCCCAAGAACGACAACGGTCCCACCAGTCATGTACTCGCATCCATGATCACCAACACCTTCAACTACAGCCTGAGCCCCAGAATTACGCACACAAAATCTTTCTGCTGCCATCCCATTGAAATAAGCCTCACCACGTGTTGCCCCATACAGTGCCACATTGCCAATTAAGATGTTGTCTTTGGGGTCAAAATTGCTTCCCTTTGGAGGATATACTACAACTTTGCCACCTGATAATCCTTTACCAATGTAGTCATTGCTATCACCTTCAAGTTCCAAAGTGATTCCAGGACAAAGGAATGCACCAAAGCTTTGGCCTGCACTACCAGTAAATTGGATATGGATGGTGTCAGCTGGAAGACCAGCTAAGTTGTACCTCTTAGTAACCTCGTGGCTAAGCATAGTTCCCACAGCACGGTTAGTATTACAGATTGGTGTTTCAATGTATACTGGAAGACCCTTTTCCAAAGCAGCATTGGACAGACTTATGAGCTTATTATCCAAAGCCATGTCCAAACCATGATCTTGCTTTTGAACACAGTATTGGGCAGCTTCTGGCCGCAGTTCAGCTGCAGGTCTAAGCAATAGAGAGAGATCAATATTCTCTAGTTTCGCATTTCCCTTGACAACTTCTTTATCAACTTCAAGCATATCTGAACGGCCAACCATTTCATTGACTGTTCTAAACCCAAGTTGGGACATAATTTCTCTCATCTCTTCTGCCACCATAAAAAAAAAGTTAATAACATGCTCAGGTTCTCCAGCAAATTTCTCTCTAAGTACTGGATCTTGAGTTGCAATTCCAACAGGACAGGTGTTCTTGTGGCACTTCCGCATCATGATGCAGCCAAGAGTAATGAGGGGAGCAGTACTGAAACCATACTCTTCTGCACCAAGAAGGGCGGCTATGGCCACATCTCTTCCGGTTTTTAGTTGCCCGTCAGTTTGCAGAGTTGTACGACCACGTAGGTCGTTAGCAACCAATGTTTGGTGGGTCTCAGCCAGACCAAGTTCCCAAGGCAGTCCAGCACTCTTTATACCAGTCCATCTGGATGCTCCTGTACCTCCATCATGACCTGAGATCAAGACATGCTCAGCATGACCTTTAACAACTCCACTAGCAATTACCCCAACTCCTGCTTCAGATACTAGTTTCACACTAATTCGAGCAGCTGGGTTGGCATTCTACAAATTGACATAAGGGGTCAAACACAAACAGGAAGAACACCTAATTTTCCAACAGTCAAACAGAAACACACTGAGAAATAAGTGCAGACAAGAAAATACCTTAAGATCATGAATCAATTGAGCAAGATCTTCAATTGAATAAATATCGTGATGGGGAGGTGGACTGATGAGCCCTACTCCGGCTGTTGAATTCCTAGTAATAGCAATGTCTCCTATAACCTTGTGGCCAGGAAGTTCACCTCCTTCACCAGGTTTTGCTCCCTGAGGATTACAACTATAACGTTAAGACACTACCATACCACCTTAAGTAAAAAAACTACACTTTTATTAAACCTCACCAAAGAAAAAATGTAGGTTTCGATTAATGACGCAAGAGCACCCATAGGTGCCTTTATGTCACAGCATCATCTGCCATGAATATAAATTCATAAACAACAGAACCGTATGTCCAACAGGAATGCAGGAGCACCAGTTGATGAAATTTTATAGAAGCTGAGTAAAAGGACAATAACCTAGATTGGAAAGAACAAGTTACACCAATTACCTGGGCCATCTTTATCTGAAGTTCATCAGCATTTGTAAGGTAGTAACTTGAAACACCAAATCTCCCACTAGCAACCTGCTTAATGGCACTCCTTTTGGGATTCCTTGAGCCATCAGCAAGAGGCTCCATACGAGATGGTTGCTCACCTCCCTCACCTGCAACAGATATTCAAGAAAAAATCATTAAAAAGTCAGAAATTGAGTAGAATAATCTTATCACTTAATTGAATGAGATTTGCAAAATAGTGTTTCATGAAAAAATTATGCTTGGATGTTTAGTCAATATTTGGCAATGGGTAAAAGACTAGACATTTATGTTCCCCTCCTTTGGGTAAGAAAAAAAATGTGACTCAACAATCTTAATCAAGTTTGACAAACCTGTGTTGGATTTCCCTCCAATTTTGTTCATTGCCGTTGCTAATGCTGTGTGGGCTTCCAATGATATTGACCCATAACTCATAGCCCCAGTGCAAAACCGTTTAACAATTTCACTAGCAGGTTCAACTTCACTAATAGGAACCTTACTTGCTGCATCTTTAAACTTCAGGAGCCCTCGCAAATTGCAAGCCTTATTCAATTCATGAATGGTCTTGGAATACTGTTTATATGCTTCTACACTGTTAGTTCTGGCAGCCTCTTGAAGCTTTGCAATAGCAAGTGGATCATTGAGATGAACTTCACCACCTTTTCTCCAATGATAATCTCCAGGGTTTGGCAATGCTACTGCTTCTGCACTTCCAGGAGAGAAAATCCGAGAAGGAAAAGCCAACTCATGCAGATGAAGTGCATCTTGAGCAAGCATCTCAAACGTTGCACCCTCAACTCGACTTGGAGTTCCAGCAAAGCACTTTTCAATCACTTCTGAAGAAAGACCCAGAGCTTCAAATATCTGAGCACCTTTATATGAGGCCAAAGTTGATATTCCCATTTTGGCAAGAACCTTCATCATCCCATAGGTGCTTGCTTTGAAATACTTCTTGACCAACTCATCTTTTGAGTTGAAATCACCACTTGCTTTTGGTGGGATCTTTCCGTCAACCTGCAGTCGCCAAATTGCCTCTACGGCCAAATATGGGCATATAGCATCAGCGCCAAAACCAACAAGTGTGCAGAAATGGTGCACTTCGCGTGGCTCAGCAGATTCAACCATTAGAGCAACTCTTGTGCGCTCAAGTGTTTTAACTAGATGTTGGTGGACTGCACCAACAGCCAAAAGAGAGCTCACAGCAACACGTTTCTTTGAGAAGGCTACAAATTCAAACAAAGATTTAAATACATTAGGTGAATGTGGCTATATGGTATATTTATGCAACAGAAAGATAACGTAGAAGTAGAATACCTCTATCAGAAAGAACAAGGGTGGTGTAGCCTTCACCAATTGCATTGTGTGCTTCTGTGCATATCCTGTCTAAGGCTTCCTCCAACCCTTTCTTACCACGTTCCTTTGAGTAAGTAATGTCTATAACTTTGCTCCTCCATCCCCTATAATTCATTTTTTTTATGGCTTCCATTTCCTTAGTGGATAAAAGGGGACCTTTTAGTGAAAGGCGGTGGCATTGTTCCTCGGTGGTTTCTGTCAGATCACCTTCTGGACCAACCATACAACGCATAGAAGTGACTATTTTCTCTCTAATAGGATCGATAGGAGGATTTGTCACTTGAGCAAACATTTGTTTGAAATATTCAAAAGTGAGTTTTTCTCTATTAGACATGACAGCTAATGGAGTATCATTTCCCATTGAACCAAGTGCTTCGACGCCATCCTTTGCCATGGGAAGTAATAGCATTTCCAATGATTCTACAGAATACCTACATAAAGGAGAGCAATGATATTAAAAAAAACTTCCTTTGTGAATATGGTGGATAGATTGGAAGAGTTGCACAGTAAGGAGGTTACGTACCCAAAAGCTTTCAATGGAGCCAGCAAACCTTGAATTCCCATATTTTCCATATCCGCATCATCATTAGAAAGCTATTGTTCATGGAAGATGCAAAAATTAGACTTGACTATGAGATATTTTTAAGAAATTGATATTGGTTTTTATGTTATACTTACTGGAGGCACTCCTGATATGGTTGGTGGCACAATATCAGATTCATGAACAGAGTCAACTATGTCCTTCAGTTCGATCTTCTGCTTTTCAAGCCAATCTCCGTAGGGTCTTGCCAATGAGTATTGCTCTTTTAAGGTGTCATCGTTCACAACTATTTGCTTCTCAAAATCCACCAGAAGCATCATGCCTGGATTTAGTCTTCCTTTCCTACACACATCTTCTGGAGGAATATCTACAACGCCAACTTCACTTGCCATTATAACCCGCCCACTGTGGGTGACATAGAAGCGGCCAGGTCGTAGTCCATTCCTATCTAATGTAGCTCCAAGATAGTGACCATCGGTAACTGCAATAATATTAGATTAGATTAGATTAGGCATCAAATCAAATACTAACATGTATCAAGAGGAAAATAGAAGTGTGGTCCCAGAAAACTTACATGAGATAAGAGCTGGCCCATCCCATGGCTCCATCAGAGCTGAATAGTATTCATAAAATGCTTTACGCTGAGGGTCCATGTTCTTGTCGTTCTGCCACGCTTCAGGAATCATCATCATAACAGCTTCTGGAAGACTTTTTCCAGAATGAAGCAAAAACTCAAGGACACCATCAAAACATCCTGCAGAAGGAAAAACCATGCGTCTTGATTCAGTAATATGACCACAGTTTAGCAAGCTAACAAAAAAATCATAAAAGCTTCACCTGAATCTGATGAATTTGCATCCACAATCGGTAAAAACTTCTTTAAATCATTCTCTGATAAGCCAAGCTCCTTGCATTTCAGTAGGCCCTCGCGTGCTTTTATCCTACAAAATACATCAGATTAGCTGATATATCTACACCACTTCAATCAAAAGGCAGTGAATAAGACCCCGAATACACAACACATAATGCCGTTAAGCCCATGCATAATCAACTACGATGACATTAGTTGCACAATGGACTTGGACACTTTCTACTTAAGAGGAGGGAAAGGAAACACAATCATGTGTAACTCCAACAGACAATGTCTACTATTTTATTGATCCATTTCACCAACAGTGGGATGATAACACAGTTTAAATTTTCAGTGGAACATAGTATTCATTTGTAAGGGTCGTTTAATTAAAACTAGAGTGCAGCAAAACTTTTTCAAGACATACCAGTTAACATTGCCTCTGAGTGTGTTGATTTCCCCGTTGTGGCCCAATACACGAAAAGGTTGGGCACGATCCCAACTAGGGAAAGTATTTGTAGAGAATCGGGAATGTATCTACAGAGAAATATACCAAATTATGAGTTTTCATGGTTAAGTTCTTATAATAGTGTAAAAATCAAAGGTCAAGTGCAGTTTTCTTCCAGCACTTCAATATAAACATATAGTGAAGTGCCAGTAGAAATTACAAAAATCCTATCCACTTTCACCAAAGTGATTATTCCCTTCACAACTCTGAAGAAATTGTCATCCAGACCAACTAGAAAGCATCGGCAGAAATTTCTGCAAACATGATTATCTTGATAATGAACTTTCTTACCAACTCAACCATTGCATCTAATCCAGCATCCAAAATCAAATAGTAATCAAGGAAGCGGAAGAACTTAAGAGATCATTCAAACCTCAATGCCTCAGAAGTCATTCCCCAACCTTGCACCTCTTCAGTTACTGGTTGTTCCTATGCTGTTTGTTGGAGTATAGAGTTAGTGGAGGAAGAAGATGAGTTAATGGGCAAAATATTTACCAGGGCCATGTAGCTCGTAAACCTTTCATTGCCAAGATCTGCATAATAATATTCCCCCAACTGAGCTGGTGTTAGCTGACCTTTGTAAATAACAGTCCTGTGCAGAATTGAAGAATCGTCAGAAATTTGAAATTTATTATTAGACAACTGCGGCAGTAACCAGAATTTACTTCTCAAGAAAATCAGGGTGCTTCTTTGACAGCGCACCTAGATGAAAGTGAACAGATATAGAAATCTGTAATTCCGTCGCTTTGGAGGTTTAATGCAGATGTAATAGAAACCATGCTGAGCTTCCTTAATATGTACATCTGCAAGTAAAGTATATCTATTAATCCCTATTCAGTTGAAGCAAAATGAGCTAAACCAAATTCTTATATATCCTTTTTCCTTAGCAATGAACTCTACTTTGACAAGGATATTATGTCTAACTCATAATATTAACTGAAGTAATTCACTTGCTAATCTTTTCTTTTGTAAAGAAATCCCAATTCAATCATTTATTCACCAGCTTAAACATACCTGTTTCTCCAAATCAACTTTTGAGTCAGAACTTGGTGTAAGAAACACTTGTTCAATCACTGGTTCGGTCAGCTGGGCTGATTTGCCCAACCCTGTGTTATCCGTGGGCACAGAACGCCAACCAAGAACCTTGTGACCAAGAGACTCGGCAACCTTAAGCAAAAAGCAAAGTAGTATTGTCAGTAGAAGACCAAATCACTACAAGGATAATAGCAAAAGGAACGCAATACAAATACAAAAATAGCATATACAAGAAGGAAAAAAAATTGCATGGTGTACTCAGATGGTAGTATATGGTAGCTTGAAAACCTCATGCATAAAATCAAACTTCAAACAAGACGGAATAAACAACATAATTAGACTCAGCAACCATGATCATTAAAAGACAAAATCACTAACGATTAGAAAAGAAACACGGTATATAAGTAACGCATTTTTTAGTGGAAATTCGGCACGATTACAACTGGCAGATACAAGGCTTGAAAAAAGTATGGCAGAAACACAATCTTCTTTTGGCAGAAACACAGTCTATTTATGCATGAAATCAAATAATATTTCAGAATTAGATTTACCTTAGTAAATATATTTTTGCTTTCCTTTCTCCGACTATCGGATTTAGGTAAGAAAAACATGCCAACTGCATAGTTTCCTTGAGGAGGAAGCTGAAAATCCACAACCTGTAATAAGGCAAACCCATTACAATCATCAGCTTCTTTCAATATAAGAGGTGAAAGATACAAAAACAATTCCCAATAAATCAAATGTTCTCTGTTAAAATTTAATTTCTACTCTCACTATTAATTCCAAAATTGGCACTTTATTTTCACTTTGGAATAAGTCACATTTAGTTTTTCATTTTTACAATTACAAGTGAAAACAAAAAATTAAATAAAGCATTTTCTAAAACTAAACAGGCCTAAGAAATACAGCCAAAATCCAAAAATGAAGAAGGAAAATAGAATTTATTTTATATAAATAGGTAAGAATATTATGGCCACAATATTTCTTGAAGTCCATAAATCATGTTCTTAAAAAATAAATTAAATAAGATAGTAACATACTACTGATAATAATATTACAAAAAAAAAGTGTTTTTTGAATGTATCCAGTTTGTAAATAATTGTGGGAGAAATTTTAGCAACTAATATTACAAATATCATAATAAACATAGTTTTGGAGGATAGTTTTTTATCAAAATTGTGAAGGATATGTTAACAATATTTTAACAATAAAGTGGAAAAATAGTCAACTCAGAGTTTATGAATTAAATCCTAAAAGAAAACGAAAAAATAAATAAATAAAAGAAAGAGGCAGCCAAAAAAGTATATACTGCTACTACCTGATTGGGGGCCAAAATACTTTCATAAATTTTACTTTTTAAATAAAAACAAATAAAATTTCATAAAAGCAAATAAAAACATCACATAAAAGCAAACAAAAACATCACATGTGCTCATAAGAACATCAATCACCCAACAACAAGAACCAACAACCAAGCCAACATCAATCAATCACTCAAACAAGAACAAAAATTAAATTCAAATAGATAATTCCTTTTTCTAAAAAATATTTTAAATAAATGAAATAGATACATAAACAAACAAGAAGAAAAAAACAGAAACATTTTATTTTGTAAAAAAAAACAACATAAACATTTTAAAGACAAAAAAATTAAAAATAAATAAAAACGTGCCTCTTGGTAGAAGCCATGAGGCAAAGCCACAAGTATCCCAGCACCATCACCAGTATTTGCTTCACATCCACAAGCACCTCTATGTGTCATCCTAACCAACATCTCCAACGCATCAGTTACCTATATAAATACACAAAAAAATAACAATCTCAATCAAATCATTTACATGCTACCAGATACTCAAACACCAGACATAACACTGACACATCACATCCTTGACACCAGAGATATTTTGAAAAATTAAAATAAATTAATTGAAAATAATCGCATGTATTGTGTCAGTGTCATGTCGTACACCAAACGTTTTTTTTTTTTTATCAAAAGTGTCTGATGTTGAGTCATACACCTGACATACACTTTCGATTCGATTTGTGCTAATTAACATCAAATAAACAAAAACTACAATCCTCTAACCGTTTTTCGACTACTTTGACCATTCAATTCAGCAACAAATCCAACACCACAAGAATCCTTATCAAAAGCCGGATCATAAAGTCCCATCGGTTTATCCGGCACAGCAGAAAACGACGACTTAACCGCCACTCTCAGCTTCGGCAACCTCCCTAATCCACCGGATTCCCAAAACTGAATCCTCTCCGAACCACCACCACTTCGCAATTTCGTCCCTAACCACCTCTTCCTCTCCACACACGTGGCAGAACATCGTGTAACCCTCGTTAACGGACGCAAACGAGCGTTAGGGTTACTTATAGCGTTTATCTGAGGATTGTTTAACGCCGTAAACGTTAACGAAAGAGAATTCGACATTGGAGATTAAAATTAAAATTATTCAAAAATTGTTTTCGCGTTTTCGAGTTTTGGCTTTTTCTAACTGTTATTCAGTTTTCTTTTACGTTAAATGTAACAGATCTGAGATTGTTGAAACTGAAAAACAATAAGATCCAGATTTCTGAGAAGTGGTTATGTGGAGATTCGAATCTGAAAAACTGAAAAAACTAAAACAACAGCAACAGAGAAAAAAAAACAAGACAGAAAGAGAGAGAAACAGTTTCAGAGAGAGAGAGAGAGAATAGCGGCGATTGTGTGAGGGAGGGATCGAAGAGAAAGAGGAGAGGAAGGATTTATAGAGAAAAAAGGAAGAAGAAAATGAACTGGGACCACACAGTAATTTTTACTCGAGTTTAATTAGTATAGAGGTGTAGTGGAAATTATTTTACACATGCATATTTTATAATGTGTTACCACAACAAATTAACACCAGTTTAATGATGGTGGATTGATAATTCAAAATAACTTTCCATAATACTCCCTTCGGTTATGTATATATGAAAATTTTCAAAAAAGTTGTTGGTTCTATTTATAAGAAAATATCACAACTTTTAAGATGTAACTATTGGTTAAAAGACTTTTTTACTCCTTATTTAATGTTTGACTTTTTAATACTAGTAAATGTATGTAATGCTTCACAATATTTTATGATGTTATATTTGTAAAAATATTCAAAAAGTTACACCGATTAATTAGTGTATTGGTTTTGATGTTTTTTTGGCTATTCTTCTTATATTAAGGATCGGGGGAAGTATTAATTAATGTTTTTAATTTAAGTGATGATTTCAAATATTTTTATTCGTTGTACGTGTAAAGTTGGTTTGTACTGTTAATCTATCATAATTAAATTCAATTAATAGATATGATAAATCATGGGTTATCCTATCTAGTGTTATCACATCAATTAATGAATATAATGAATCATATTTTTAAACGAGGTAATTAGTTGTATGTACTGTATAGTTTTAGATTGTCGATACATACTCCCTCCGTCTCACAATAATTGTCTCGTTACCATTTTATGTTTTTCTCAAAATAATTGTCACTTGAGAATATTAATGCAACATTTATTATTTTTCCATTATTATACCTTTATTTATTGAATTTCATCCAACTTAACTACTCCACTAACTACAATTAATAAGGATATTGTAGTAAATGATATTAATTTTACCATTGAAATAAACATAATGAATCATTTCTTTGATAACCACGCACAAACCTTAAACGACTATTACTTAAAAACGGAGGTGTACTAACTAAACTTTTTCTAGTGTTGGTCAAAATAAATTGTGGAAATAAATTGTTTTTGCTATTATACTTTAATTAATGGGTTTTGCTGACCAGAGTCCTGAGGACAATGGTTAAGGATGTCACAAATAAAAAAAATATATTAAAAACAACAACTTTTTTACTTTCATAAAGTTAAACATTCTACTTTTCACCAATTTCCAATGCATATTTTCTATATTAATATTAGTAACTAGTGCCCTAGCATTCCCCTTAATTAATAATATACCACTACTTAATTATTATAAAAAAAATGTTATGAAATGTCTTTAAAAGTATTTGGTGATTAAGGAGTTTAACGAAAAAAATTTATCTTGGGAATTGACTATTCATTACCTTGAAATTTTGAAAATTTACTTTTGTTTCATCGAATTTAACAATTATTTCTTTTTTATTTATCTTTTTAGAAGTGTTTTTGTTAACATAGTCACTGTTTTTGAAGGTTACGTTAACGATTTAAAAAAAAGGTAATAATTTATGAATTTAAAGTAGAAAAGGTTCAATTTAAATTTTCAGTAAGAAATAATTTCTTAGACTTCTAAATAAGAGTGTCTCAAGAACACTTGTTAGCATTTATTTTGTTTTAAACATACATCTAATAGTTCAGTGAGCACAGCTCAGTTGGTAGGACAATGTATTATTATATGCATGGGACTTTCTGTATGGTTCTTAACTAAATTCACTATGATTTCCTTAAATCTATAATTCTCTCAAAGTTTGTTATCTTCAAAAAATTTGTATTTTTAATTAAGAACCATACGAAAAGCACCTAAGAAATTGTACCTAAATTCTGTCCTAAAAAAATACTGCTAAATACGATAATTTATCATATTTATTAATTAATACTGCAACGCATTATTATTAATTGAATGTGAAAAAATATTATAGATCGACTAATTATATTAATTTAATTTTTACCGCCAAAGATACCAACAACAACTGAAAGCGCTCTTTGAAAAGAAAAAAAAAAGCGAGCGTTTGTACTGTTTGATTTAGTTGACAGCTAAGGATTCAAACAGATGACACGTGTGAGATGCGTCTATGCGGCACGAGACAGCCGTTTCTGTGATTGGGTCCCATTGTTTTATGTTTTGGCTCGTGTGTGATAACATGTTACATAGATTTGTTCCTGTTCTGGTATAATAGATTGAAACTATATTAACTAATTATGGTAAGTGAAAATATAAAACTAACTTTATCCGATTTTCATTCTTATCCATTTGCTTTTACTTTTACATTTACTTTTACTTTTGTGGGTCAGAGAATACGAGATTTTGTAAATATTAGATTAGAATATTAGGTAATACTTCCTCATTCCTTTTTAATGTCATTTTAAAAAATTAACACGAAAATAGGAAAGTGTATTTTTGTACATTTTCTTTTTATTATGCCCTCTATTAAATCCATCAATATACTTCTATTTTTTGGCACACTTTATTTTTTCAATAAGTTTAATATGTTAATTCTCTCGTAACAAACATTTGTTTTTTTAAGATTGTAACAAACATTTGTTAGTTACTTTCTTTTTCTCCAACAAATTCTTTTTTTTTTCCACACTCTCTCTCTCAAACATTCGTGGAGTTTTATTTTTTATTTTTTCTCAAATCTGTTCTTTTACTTTGCACATGAAATTTTTAACAATTATTCATCTTATTTATAGAATTTTAACTCTTCATAGAACCATTATTATAAGTGATAAAATTTTGTTTAAATCTCAAGATAACAAGAAACAAATTTTGTTTAAAAAAAACAAACAAACTTTGTTTAAAAAAACAAACTTTAGTTTTCCAAATATATAGAATCAACTAGTTTTATTGAGAAAGATAAGAGTAACCAAACAAAGAAAAAGATACGAGTGATTGACAAAAGGTATAATTGACAAATCGTACCTTTAAAATACCAAAACGACAGTTAAATAAGAACGAAAAATTCACTCTTAAACGATACTTAAAAAAGAACGGAGGGAAAAAATTTTGTCCTTTGAAAGAGATATTAAGTATGTTTTTTAATGATTTCTGTGTGTATAATTTATTACCATATCATCATAAAGTTTTCTGAAAATGAGTTTGATTTTTAGATCAAAACGTGCATTCAATTATTCACTTTCGGTGTATACTGCTTGTTTTATAATTATTTTTAAATTGTGGTAAAAAAAATAGGTTTATTTTTTTTTTACGTGGACTCATCTCAATTTTAATTGAGACTTTGTTAATATATGTGGTGATTGAGATTTGAATTCTAAACACCTCTCTTATGCATATGTATGAGGTGAATTTTTAATCATTAAATTATTTGACAAAAAATATATTTATTTAATAGTATCAAGAATTTTTATTTGAAGTTTTTTTCAAATAATTTAATGGCTCGAAATTCACCTATTAAACCGATAAGTGTGGGTGTCTAGAGTTTCATTAAACTGTTTTACGCTAAAAAAAATTGGGTTTCAATTAAACAAAAATAAATCATTTTCCTTTATTTGAGTATATGAATAATTATATGAATTAAAAAATATTTCCTCCATTTTTAAATACATGTTGCAGTAAACCCTTCACACATATCAACATACAACTTTAACCATTAATATCTTTAGTTATCTATAATAAAAAAAAAACTATTAAACTACAATTTTGATACATTGTTAGTGTAAAATGATCATTAGTATTACGTTAATAAAACATTTGTCTTCCCTGATTATAAAAATAATAACAATAATAAAATAGATGATGTCAATTACCCTAAACTACATCACTAGTTGTTCATGGACCAAAAATTTAGTTGAGGTTTGACCGAATGTCCTCAACATCGATACTCGTTGCTTCAAGCGATTGACGCTGAATAAGAAACTAATTCCCTCAGTTGTGGGTTCCCTAACTTCTCTATTAGAGTGTTATGCATGGTTGTTTTTGAGTTTTTGAGCTACACTTACAAATGCATAAATAAAGACAAAGATAAAAAGGTAAAAGGATGAAAAATATAAAATTAGCTTGTTTGACTGAATTTGTTAATTTCAATGTGCAAAGTGAGTAATTATAGTAAATCTATTGTCTATTAGCCAAATGATGTGGCCTACGATGCTAAACATCCTCTTGACTAATTTTGCAGGTTTATGCGTAAAACTCCCTTGTTCATGCCATCGTTGTGCCCCCATGTTCGTCGTTGGTTTTCTCTCCCACGACATGACTTGTTCGCACAATCCTTGGTGCACAGCTCCACTAAGATTGCTCTTCGTCCATCATTCTCTTTGCGGTTAGCGGTGCTATAAACATGGAACGTGGGATTTTCCCATCATTGTTCAATCCCACTTTCCTTTGACTAATACAAAGGTCACTACGACCCATGTTTTGAGTTAGTGAGCTTGAGAAAGAATCAACTTCCCTCGCTTGGCTGCCTCATCATCGCCTAATCTTCCATCGATTGGGATCTTTTCTCGTTAAAGCTAATCACCTATTTGTTGAGGTTGACTGATATGATAATTATAATTAGCTTTAAGAGGAATGCTAAGCACAATCGCTTAAGCACTCTCTCTTGGACACTCCCACTATCATTGGTCCATGTTGCTAAGAGTGAGAATTCATGACACTGGCAACCGGTCCATATAAAAATCAAAAGTCTTGTCTTATAAAAAAAATCAAAAGTCTTTAATCTTTTTTAATAAAAATGGGGAAATCAAGTATTCATTTAAAAGAAGTATTCATTCATCGTTACAAATTCATCACAGAGCCTCCGTCATCATCAAGTGCAGCAAAAATTGCAAGAAGTGAAGAAATTTAAGAATAGTCAATGGACTTTCCGATGGCGGAGCCGTCGGTGGCGACACCAAGTTCCACGACAACGGCATGGAGGCTTCCCTCCTCCAGCGACAATAACTGGCAATTGTATTCTTCCCATAAGGGCCAGATCGAGAGAGATCAAGAGTCTAGACAGAAATCATGGCCAATGTCAGAAGAAGTGACGGTAACAAGCATGATATTGTCGACGAGAATGTGGCAAGACAGCAAGTGTTGGTGATGGAAATCTGCATCTTATTTAGGCTTCAAGTGAATCTGAGGAATGATAAAATAGGTGTAAATTTCTTGAAAGGAAATTAAGAAATTTATGGCAAACAAGGTTCAATTAGCCTTTAAAAAAACTAAAACGATGATCTTAATTTCGGTGATGGTCCCTAAAGACGAAGGAGGGTGATTTTTTGTTTAATTTTGAATTTAAAAAAAAAAGAAGGTGTGTATCTTAATCCAAACTGGTAGAGCAGGTTAGCAGGTAAAGGGTTTTAAGAAAATGATGACATGGACCAATAGTTAAGAGAGTTTTTAAGAGAGAGTGTGAGAGAGGTTGTCTATAACATTCCTCTTAACTTTAATTTACGTGTAAACACTAACATAATATAATAGATTTTGTTCAAGAAGAAGTATCGTATTTGAACTTATTAATCTTTTTAAAAAAAAATATTAAATAACTTATCGTACGAGAATTATTAAATTTGACCAATTATGTGAATTACAATAGTCACAGTCGATTACTCTAATAGTATAACATACTCTAGTATAATTTGTTAATTTATTGAATTATGCCGATCATCTAAATATCATGTTACGTTGAGGATGAGATTACTTAGTAATCTTTAATAACTTTTACAATATAAAATCTTCATAAAGTACATATAAATAGCTTCTTCTTTTTTTTAAGATAAAAACTTATTTACGAAAAAAAGATGGAGGACATAAACATAACCTAGCACAAATAGCTAAAAATACAACATAAATTGTATTACTAAAAACAAAATATTTTCATGTATGAATTGAAACTAAAATGCATCTACATGCATCCATTGTATCATAATCTAATAAACAATATTTTCTTATTTTAATACAGATACAAATTGGCTCACATAAATTAGATTTTAAATCAATAGACTCACATAATTTTTTGACACAATAGCATCTCACAT
>Ga0315913_1003178_pt1 | contig 19672 bp, 10 predicted proteins | sample MpolsnodulesMG_FD_207736 | JGI IMG/M metagenome (GOLD analysis project Ga0315913, IMG submission 207736) | Medicago polymorpha root nodule microbial communities from Los Angeles, California, United States - small nodules | ecosystem: Host-associated > Plants > Roots > Nodule | place: USA... | reverse complement strand
ATCCTTTCAAAATATATATATCGTAATTTTTTTTTGAGAGGATATATATATATCGTAATTGTTTTAATAAAAATATTACTTTCAATACGAGTAATAAAACAATCATTTAATCATTCATTTTTTGCACGATTTCGTGTGTGATTTTTAATAATCTATACCAATATATTAATGGAAAACATAATTTTTTTGGAGGAATTTTTCATTATTACATTTACTCTTAAACAAATTTGTTTTTAATAATGTTATATTGTTGGTGTTATTGAAAAATATATGAATTTTTTATTATATTTGTTATATTATTGGTTTAAAGATACACGTGGTTTGTTACTATTTAAAAGTTACAAACTTCTATATATAATTTTAATCAAAATTTCATAGAAAAAACATTGCTTATAATTGACATGCGTTAACGAAGTAAAACAAAAAAGACAGACGGGCATGGAGTATGATAAGTATGCAGTGCGTTGAGAGATGTGTTGCCCAGTGCCCACACATACGAGACTCCAAGATAGAGGTGTGCAATGATTGTGAAACTAATTATGAAAATGATTGACGTATTTTTTGGCTGTGAAGAGGTGAAGAAAGTGTGGAGGGCAGCATGATTGTGGGACATAGTCAGAGATGCTTTTACTTCGGCCACAAATTTTGGAGCTTGTATTTTCTCTTTATTATGCAGGTTGCCATATAATGTCTGCCATGGCATTGTTGTGATGATGTTGTGGTGCTTGCGGAGAAGACGAAATGACAAAGTGTGGAGTGGAGAACTGAATGAAGTTAATGTTATTGTCCAGCTAACGCACGAGGCCCTTTTCCAATGGAATTATGTTCGTACGAATGATGTTCGAGGTGCACAACAAGTGCAGCAGCCGAATCCAGTTTGTTTGGTGATCAACGGTGCTTAGTATTGGTATGTGTATTCAAAATTCTTGTGTCCATTTTGTAAAAGCTTCAACCAAATGGTATGACAGCTTTCCTTCTCCGTTAGAAGCAGAGGCAATGGGCATGTGTGATGCCATCTCATGGATTGATCAATTGGGACTATCGAAAATGCAAATTGAGCTAGATTGTAAACGAGTGGTTGATAGCATAGTTGATAGGTCTAATAATAAGTCGGAATTTGACAATATTGTCTTGATGTAGATCACTATTATGACATTTTTCAAACTTTAAGATAAGTTTGGTCCAAAGACAAAACAAATTGTGTCACCCATAGCCTAACGAGGGTGTCAAAATTGTACGCTCGTCGCCAAATCTTTGATTTGATTTCAACTTGTATTTCTTCTATGAGTTTTTATTGGTAAAGAAAACTATGATTTTCATGATTAACTAGGTAATTAAGTTTCTGTCTTAGTGAGACCATAACTTAAGTTTGTTCTCTTCTATTATGTTATGGTACTGCTGCTTCAACCATTCTATTACAATCAACAAGAATTTATTATTGCTTTTACAATTATATATGTCTTTCTCCTTAACAATCTTGTTCTTTCACAAGATTTTTGATGCATGACCAATTTTTGGCTCTAACTAACCCTATTAATCTTAGTTTTCCCGCATCACTTGTATGAGAAGTGTGTAATTGAATTTAGCTTAATTTGAACTGAAAACATCTTACAATCAAAATCTTAACTCAGGTAGAAATTGAAAAAGGATATAAAACAAGTCATTTATAAATAGCCTTGTGTATGAGATAGTTTGTCTTTTATTAATTAGAGTAAAATATATACCAAAAAAACCTCTAAGTCATGCCTTACTTTGGGTTTGATTGGTGAGTTTCTTTATTGGTATGTGGGGGGTGATGGTGGTTCGGTGTTCCCTAAGATAAAGTTATACTTACAAACATGTTTTTTTTTATAAAAAAACTCACATGTTCGTGACTATCTGCATTTAAGTCATAAGCTGGATGTTTCCTTTTGACCAACTTATCTATTATGTCTTACAAAATCTCAGAACAGCACTCTACACACAATACACCACAATTAGAGGTATTGATATGACAATTAAGAACCTGAAGAATCAATCATTTGTTGTCGTTGTAAACAACAGAGGAGCCGGTAAGCCCAAACAATCACCGATATTCTGAAGGTTAGAACAACGTTATATTTCGTTGAAGCTCTTGAATCATTTAGTTGTATAACCCCAAATCAAAGCATTACAACTTAACTTAAGGGCCAATATCACAACCATGGATCATCATAATGCTCTAAATTCACAACAAGATGAAAACTACAACTATTAGTCATCCCCCATGATTCTCTATTAGAAAAAAAGTAAAAAATATGGTCCATTGCCAAATCAAACCAAGAACAAATTCAAAACCTCTCTAGTAACTAAAGAATCAATTATACGCAACAAAATTTTAATGTGAACAAAAATGATATGTATATAGGACCGACTTAAGCATCCAAAAAGGGTAAATCCATTGTGAATGCTCTAATAGACCTAGGTGCTTTGAAAAAAGCATAGTGATGATGTCAGTAATATCATATGGGGTTGCTTTGAAATCAACAAACATTCTTTAGTGTAGTATCTGACACCCAAGAATGTTGAACTTTAGATAGTTTTTAGTTACTACAATGTGCATGATGAGCTTTTTCTTTTCTAAGTGTGGGTCTTCAGGAGCATGAAAGAAACAGACTCACTTTTCATCATTCTTGGGTTTCAGATACTACACTAAAGAATGTTTGTTGATTTCAAAGCAACCCCATATGATATTACTGACATCATCACTATGCTTTTTTCAAAGCACCTAGATCTCATAACTATGATTCTTCTCCTTTTTTTTAAAGAGTTTTATGGAAATTTCTTATGATGGATCGGTTATCAATTTTGGATGTTGGATCTCACTCAATCTACATCACATGCAACATCATTTTAATTCTTTGAACTGTGTGCACTATTAAAGTTACTGTGAAGAGTAAAGTTCTCACAACGTGCATGTTTTTGGTCTTTGCAATGACTACTTTTGCCTATAAGTAGCTATTATTTCTATGACAAGTTCAGCAAATTGTTCTTCCTTTTTCAGACAAGTCTAATGTTTAAGTTTGCACCTAACCATTACTTAAATCACTTAAATGTCTATTTGCAAACCAAATTGTGAGTTGAAACCTTCTATTTTTTTCAAATGAAGATATTTGATATTCATGCAGAAAAAGAGAGAATTCTAATGAGAAACATTTCAGATAACCGAAACTGAAGTTATAGTCCGTGATATATTGCTAAATGGCCAAGAAGGGTTGGTTTAGCATGGTAAAGAGGCTCTTTACACGGGACACACATTCCACTCAAGAGAAGGTAGGTGTAATGTTTATCTGACTATGTGTTTGTTTTGGCAACATTGCGGTGTGTCGCAGTGATTTTGTTTAAAGCTACGGTATCAAGCTTCAACAAAATCACAGTGCCACTGTGGGTTCGTCTAACTTACTGGGATTCCAAACATGCGCTACTTTTTTAAGTTAAGATTGTGGTGTTGACGAGACAATAACCTGTTTTCAGAAGGAGAAAAGAAAGAAGTGTGTATTTGGGAGGCTAAAGAACAAGAGATTTCCTTCAATTGAAGCACCACCACCATTAAAAGAAACAAGACTATGTGAACTCGAGGAGCAGAACAAGCATGCTTTAACAGTTGCTATTGCCTCAGCTGCAGCTGCCGAAGCTGCTTTTACTGCTGCTCAGGCTGCAGTTGAAGTTGTTAGGTTCCAATCTGCTTATCAATGTAAAGGAAAACCAGAAGAAGTTAAGCTTGTTCAAACTAAGCATAATGCTTCTCAATTAACATACAGCTGCAAGTTAAAGATTGAAGAATCTTCAGCTATCAAAATTCAAACAACATTTAGAGGCTACATAGTGAGTTTTGTATACACTTTCACCTTTCATTTGTATCAACTTAAACCCTTTTTTCACAGTTTTCCCCTTCTGCTAAATGCTCAGTTATTTTTGTGACAAACATAGTACAATTAAGGACAGACAAACTGAAGGTGAACTTAGGAACAGGAATTTTATATGCAAATCTCACAAATTTAATACTAAAGAGAGGAAAAGAAATATGGAAAATTGGGAGATAAAATAAAAAATAAGAGAAACTTAAGTAGATTAGATTAACAAACTGAAGCCACCTTACTATATTCTTACACATCAATGATTGGTGAGATATTGCAGGCAAGGAAAGCTTTGAAGGCATTGAAGGGAATAGTGAAGCTTCAAGCTATCATTCGTGGCAGAGCTGTAAGACGGCAAGCTATGAGTACTCTTAGGTGTTTGCAGTCCATTGTGAGTATTCAGTCACAGGTCATTTCAAGGAAACTCCAAATGGTTGAAGGAAGGTTGAATTGTGGTGAGCATGAGAAGATGCAAGGTTCAAGAGACAAGATCATAAGGGTGGGCCTAACAACTTTAATTAGATCATTAGTTTTCACTTTTCAACAATTAGTAAAAACAAAAGTTTCACCGCAGTGAGTGTTGTTAATCGCAAATCACGGAAATTAGTGGTTTGTTATAATTTCATTACACTGTGGCGCTGCAATAGCATTTATTTGACAATTAGTTCAAATTCACTATGCTATAGTGCTATAGCACTACCTCTATAGCCGCTATTTGCCAAAACTGACTGAAGTTTATCAACTATATATCACCTACCTGTCATCCCTTGGATCAGGTGTTTTAGGTTGAGGTTAAAGATGCATCACAAACCTTGATATTGTGGAAATCTTCTGCTTATGCAACCTTAAAATCTTTTATGTTGCTGTTGCAGCCAAGATAATGGTCACTGATCTTTTTTGAAAACCCTGATCCCTTGTCCAGATATAAATGTAACATACTTTTAATATTTTTCAGATGGACGCAAACAGTGAGCGAAAGTGGGATGACAGCATTTTAATGAAGACAGAGGTAGATTCTTCTAGCATAAGCAAGAAAGAAGCTATTATTAGGAAAGAAAGAATAAAAGAATACTCATATAACCATAGGGTAAGAAGCTCTTAAGCCTAGTTTTACTCTTGCTAATTTTCATACTAACTGAGAAATCCTTTCAGAAATCAGCTGAATCAGAAAGAAAAATTGGAAGATGGAAGTACTGGATGGAGCAGTGGGTAGACACACAGCATTCTAAGAGTAAAGAACTTGAAGATTTAGACTCAGTTTTCGGTTCACACCGTAGAGAAGTGGAAGATTGTGGAAGAAGACAGCTAAAATTTAGACAAATTCAGAGAAAAAATGAAGTTGAAAGATTCGACTCTCCATTACTATCTTCAAGAAAATATTCACCCTATAGGAGCAAAAATTTAGAGGGAGAAGATCATTCATTTCAAAGCTCTCACACAATTCCAACATACATGGTTGCAACAAAATCAACACAAGCAAAAGTAAGATCAACAAGCACACCAAAAACAAGGATAGGAAGGAATTGGGACATGAGCTCTGATTGCTATTCACCAAGCAAAAGAATGATCAATAATAATCAACAAGGATCTCCTAGCTTAAAAGGCCACTCAAGGCCCTGGTCGTATGAAAATAACTAGTAAAATATTTGTTCTCTTATTATCATTGATAATGAGAAAAGGAGTACTTTCTCTGAATATTTGGAGTAAACTACAAACAAAGTATCTGATTTATTTATCTGTACCATTCAATAAGTAAAAAAAGTATCTGCCGTGTATTATTATATTTTTCGTAAGTAACGTTTCAAGTATTCTGTGACTGCTAAGACGTAACAAAAGCTACAAACGCAGGGGGAAATCAAAGCTTACATTTAGTGATGATATATAATTAAATGATTCATGAGCTTCTGAAACAGTTCAATGAATGTTTAATGACAAAGCCACCTGCCTATATAACAAGTCACGTCATAGCATTCGTGTGATAAATTAAGGCCAAAATAGAAGTACCATTCATAGTTGTGAGAAAAGAAGTATTACAAAAAAGAAGTACAACCAAAATAGTTGTGAGAAAACAAAACTCCTAAGAATTAAAATTAAACTTCATGTTTCAAGCATTCATAGAATCAAATATATCATAGATGCCCATACACCAAAATACTTCTCCAACCCACCAAAAATCAAGCACTTTCATGTTTCAAGCAATCAACTAAAACTCAATATATAATAGTTGTACATTTGACCAGCATTCATAGAATCAACCGCCAAATTACACCATACATGCAATAGAATAACAAGGAAAACTTCCATTACAAGGATTGGTCCATTTAGACTGAGCAAAGGTTTATGATATAACTCCCAAACCAATTCTTTCATGAAAAACCACTACACACTTCAAATAACATAAATTAACTATTATCATCAATCAAATACAAGTTTACAATTTGGAGAGCCCCTTGTGCCTGAAGATAATGCTCTCAAGAACTTTTGGTTCTTTGCAAGGAAGGAAGTCTTAATTGTCATGGTCTCTAGTACTTTTGAATGCTGCACAATATATTTTGCAAATATGGAGTACCATTTTGTGTCTCTATAACCTCTTATGTAGCATGTTTTGAGCTGGGATGAAAGACATTCAGGAACAGTGGCAGGAACAAAGGTGGGTGGATCTATCCAACATTTACAATCAAGTGTTGCAGTCGCACAATCCTATCAATAGTTTCACATAATTTTCTGTTATTGAGAATTAAAGAACGTGAAATTAGAGTTAAAAAAAGGATAAATATAGTATATTTCTAAACATCAAGCAAACCTGAATTTTAAAATGTTGAAGTTTAGGGAAATGTGCGAGCATTCCCAGCAAAGAACTGCACTCCCAACCCCAAGATCTTGTATGAATGCTAAGTTTCATGTGGGTCAAATTGTGAAACATAGGAAGCCTTGTGTGAGAGGTCAACAACATCTGCATGAGATGCACAAGATACAAGATTAGAAATGTATAATCCTTTCGTTTCGTATCTAATAGATTTGATCTTGTAAAGTAAGAAATTATATATATATTTGAACCAAAATATTCAATGCAAAGAGCATAAATACTATGAGGATATAGTTAGAAAAACAAAGGTCAATTATATCTTGAATTTCTAAAACAATGATTGTTTTGTAACAAAAATAAATACAAAAAAAACTAGCAAGGATTTGAAATGGAGGGAATAGCGTGATCCCATAATTTCTCTAAACAATGATTTAGGAGGATGGATGATATTCATACCTCTTCTTCATGCAAAATCTGTGCATTAGAATCAGAAATCGTTTTGAGCAAAATAGGTAAACCCAATTCTGTTTGTAAATCTTCTAGAATAGGGCAACCTAATAGAAACTTCACAATATTTTCACGAGATTTGAAAAAAACATCATTCAATTGAAGAATTTTGAGACGAGGAAAATTCACTTGATCAAAATCTCTCATTTGTGTGTTTGACAACTTAAGAACTTCAAGTGTCTTGTTATAACCGAGAAAGCATATAGGTAATTTGATTTGACGCTTTTTATCAGACATGTCGAAGTTAAGAATCTTGACTCCTCGTTGCATCACAAATTTAAAAATTTTATCCAAATCTCTTTGGACGAAGCGAGAAGATTCGCCGCATTTGAGGGTAAAGGAATGGATTGAATTCTTTTTGTCTCGCAACTTGATGGTTAAGCAGACAAATTTGCAAAAGCTTTCAAAGCTGTTGAAGGTTTCCTGGTCAAAGTGAAGAACAAGAACTGCGAGCCACAAAGGTTTCCATCTCTTTGAGAGAACGCTCGTGGTTGCAGCAAATTTGGTTGGGTGAAAGGAGAGAATATGACAAAGTATCGAATCCGGCATGTCACTGATTCTATCTACCGTGGGAATGGATCGCCCGGAAGAAGAATTCATCTTCTCCAATGGTGAATGCTACAAGCAAAGGGTTTGGGTAACAATTCACCAAAGTCTATTAGGGATTTTTTGGTAGAAGTCTATTAGGGTTTTAATAATATGTCTACTTTTTTTATTTTAATAACATATTTAGGGTGATGTGATTCACCATCTGCTTCCCATTAGTCTTAAAAGAAATACATATCTTAATTTTTTAAAGGAATATCTCAAATTATTTATATTGAAATATTTTTTTTTTAAGGAATGCCTTATTAATGCTCTGATTCCTATAAGAATATGATGTATTTAAATTCAATCTAATTTTTTTTAAAAAAAAATGTTTTAACCCTTGGGTTCTTATAAGAATGAGCCTAAGTAAGATGAAGTTTAATCGAAAGATATGCAACGTGATCAAGAATTGTTCAATCCAAAAATCAAATTTGATCTTCTTCCTAATAATTCATCTTTTAATGAAGCTAATTGATCATTTGAGTCCAATATCTAATTTAAGTTTTGATCATATATTAAGAATATCAATATAATTTTTTTATACTTTTTGGTTCGATTTTAAAAAATTAATTTGTATATATTGTAAAGTTGTATAATGTCAACAAATCACAATCAATAATGAGTTATGAAAAAAAGGAGAGACAAATAACTATGTAGATTAGTGCTTGAGGCGGGATAAGGTAATGCTTATACTGTTTATATTGCTTTGACTGTTTGACACTTGACAGTAACTTGCCTTCTTTGAACTTGGAGATTTTTCTCTACCATTATCTACTGAAATTTTTCTCCTATTCTTCTACCTCTTTTCATTTTAGCATCATGCATCCAACAACTATTAAGCATGTATGCACCAGCATTTTCATTCAATAGGTACAAATCTAAAAACCATGAGTTCTATAGCACTAGATAGGCTCCCCTAAAATGAAACAATGAATACTATTCAGATTTGATTTTGGGAAGAAAAAAAAAAAGAGTGGATAATAGAAAAACGAGCAGATACGAAATCGATGACACAAATGCGAAAGAGAGCAGACTTTGCTATTGTCGAACAAATCATTTGACAGAGTCATGATCCTCATCAAAAACCATATCCAAATTACCATCCCATTTGATAGAGAAGCTTTTCTTCCCTATTTTTGGCATGTCAACAAGTGATCTGTCTAGAAGGTTCTCAACCTCCTGTGGCCATGGTTTGTTGTTGCTTGCAAGACAAGGAGACTTGAACGGCGTGTTCAGCCATGCATTGACAATCTCAATCCCTGTTTCAGGTGAAGTGAACTTGCCAGAAAGGGCAAGGACGTTTGAATTGTTGATGGATCGGGTGTTGACAGCTTCCCAAGGGTGAAGACAAGTGGAAGCATACACACCGGGGAATTTGTTAGCGAAGATGGCGACGCCAACACCGGTACCGCATGCAACAAGGCCAATGATCTCTAGGGAGGAAGATGATGAAGATTGAGAGACAATGCGACCAACCTCGGCGCCGGCAGCATAGTAAGATGAGAAGGTTCCAAGATCTTCAAATTCAATATTGAGGGAACGGAGGTGGGTGAGCAGAGCAGGTATGATAGGAGAGCCGAATGATATGATATGCTTGCTAGAGTATGCCATGAATGATGGACGAAATATAGATTCAGGTACTACAAGATGGGAGTGATGAGGTTGAAGTAAAGTAGACTCGATGGTTTATATATAAAAAAATAGAGTGGACTTGTTCGCTAAGAAACAAACTATTTTTCAATGAATCATAACTCAACACATTAAGTTTTTTTTTATTTTTGAGAGAAAGTAAATTAGATCATTTCATTAAAAATCAGATCAGTAATACATGTTGGAGTATCATCAAAGACTTGGAAGCTAGTACTAGATGTGCCTGCCTTAACTAAATTATGAGCAACCTCATTTGCTTGCCTCCTAATAAATTCGACATGAGAGTTTGTTAAATGGTTGTTAAGAAAATAAATACTACTTTCCATGATGGACCCAAACTCGGTGACATCTCCACGACCATTGTTGAAATAATCAGCTACTCTTTTTGAGTCAACTCAACACATTAAGTTGATTTGCCTCATTCTATATTATGGATAGAGATGCGATAAAAACACATTCAATACTTATTTTACTTGTTTTTTAATGGGAAATGGTAAGAAATACCTTTAAAACATTGTTTAAGCATATCTATAAGTAGTAATTTTTATATGAGTGCTGCTATATCTCCCGAGAGATATTCTCACGAAGGGATAGCGAAACACAGTTTAGCCAATAAAAATTGCTGCTGTCCGAAAAAAACGGCAGTGTGGTTCTCATTTTTTTTTTACGTAGCGGTTTGGCAAACAATCAAATAGAATCCAAAGGACAAAATGTTGCCAACACACTCGGGAAATTTCCTGAGCTTTTCCCTCGCACTCTCTAGCATTATCCTTTTTATATTGAAAATTGTGTAATTATTATTTTTACATGTGTTTGAATTGTATTTTTCAGACAAAATTTCTTTTTTTAGATTACTTAAACAATATTCTTAAAACATTTGTTAGCAATGCATTTTTTTTATTCATAGTCCAACACCAAAGAAAGCCCGGTCAACGTTCAAAATCCTTTAGATGTGGATATGCATACAAAGAAAGTTTGATTTCATCATAAACAATATTATTTTTCACCGTTGTTATCAAATAATTATGAGTCAAGACAAAATATATCTATACAAATATTATTTTATATTATTTTTGTCCCATTATATTATATGTGGGATACATCTCAACAGATCAAATAAAAGTAAAGTAAACCATCAAATTGGTCCCTCTTTTTGTAAGAGATTCTCAAATTATTCATCGACTCTATTAATACTTCAAACTAGTCCCTATCTTTGTCAAAAGTTTCTCAATTAGGTCCCCATTATGTGAGGAAAACATAAAGATAGGAACCTAATTGAGAAACATAAAGATAAAGACATGTACTAATTTGAAATATTAATAAAGTCAGGGACTAATTTGAAAATCTCTTACAAGGACAGAGACCAATTTGGTGATTTACTCAATAAAAGTATTATCTTCTATACAATATATATTATTTTCATTATCATTATTATTTTTTTGAAAGAATTATCATTATCATTATAATATATTGACAACTATATTTTAGGGTTGATTAGGTGTCAATCAACATTTGTCACATCATCATAAACAATTTTTTTTTCTTCCATATTTATCAACCAACATCATTCGAGACAAAACATCTGCATACAAATATTTTCTAAATTGTTTTGTTTCGTTTCTATTTGGGATAAAGATGTAGAGTTCCAATTAAAAAAGCACTCCATTCAATACTTTATAATTTTGTATTCACAAGTGAACACCAAAAAAAAGTAGGTCGTCGTAGAAAACTTTTTTTTTACACAAAAAAAACGACATTCATTTAAGTTGATAGAGTACATTGATGCAATACAAATTCGCTAAAAATAAAAAGGATGAATTTGTGAACAAACTCACAACATCCATGTTAATAGCATAAAACGGCAAAGTACACAAGCCTACGAATATGACTATATTAAAATCTCCGGAATAGCCATGCCTCCGGATCTGCGACGTTGATGACGCCAAAGTCATTCGGTGGATCTACACTAGATCGAAGCTGATATGACAATCTGAATCGAACAAACACCTGCAAGGGAAAAGACAAACAATGTTGCACAAAGATGACAAACAAAACAATGTCGCACTAAGACGACGAAATCACAAAAGGAAAATCTAATTCGATGTGAAAATCACTTATTTAAATAGAAAGGAAGAAGAAAAACGATTTAGAGGGGTGATTTGGGGTCAATAATTGACCCTAAACCACCCCTCTTTGGTGGATGAAGGAGAAGGTCATCGTAGAAACTTTAAAAACTTTATTGTTTTTAAAACCCAAACCACCAATAATACCACAAGTCAACACCAAAAAAAGGTTGGTCATTCTAAAAACCCTTAATATTTTATTGTTTTTAAATCCCAAACCACTTAAAATACAAGTCAAATGAAATATGGATTCTCTGATGTATGCAGGAATATCAGAGTGTCTTTCACTCTTTTACGAAGATGATATAATGTGGACAACTATTTTAATTACTGAAGAAAATTTAAACAATGAGTAAAATAATATTAAAAAGGAACTAGGTGTTGATTAATAAATAAACCCTCAACACATCATCATAAACTTATTTTAAATTTCTTTTGTCCCATTCTATTTGAAATTCAGTTGTAGAGATCCAATCTAAACAAGACATCAATACTTTATATTTCATAATAATATATAAATTGACAACTATTTTAGGGTTGATTTGACTAGGTGTCAATGAGCAGATCAACTCTTGCTGCACAATCTTAAAAAAAAAAAATTACTTTTTTTTTCATTTTTATATAACAAAACAAAACAAAAAACTAGTGAAGACAAAATACATCCTTACAAATATTATTTTAAATTGTTTTTGTCTTGTTTTATTAGGGATCTAGTTGTTAGGGTTGGACATCAGGTGGTAAGGGTCGAAATTCAGGCTCAAATCCTCAAAGCGAACATGCTGACGACTCAACATATCACAGACCCATTTCCGACTCGGTTTGGTCGGATTCAGTTTAATCGGATTTGTCGGAAACACGGGAGGGTTGTATCGGGTAACCCAGTGCCCTTCGGTTACGATTTTGGGTTTCAAAAAGGTTAAAATTTCAAAGCTTCAAGACAAAGGCGACATACATACATGAAAGAACTGAGATTTCAGAGCTTTAAAAAGGTTGGTGAATGAGAAATTAAAGCATCAAGAGGGAAATTTATCTGAAGTTGTGTGTTAATGCATGAAGGAGGGGTGGCAGATTAATTCAGAGCAAGAGATGGAAGCAGAGAAAGAGAGAAACTGAGAAATGACAGAGAAAAGGTGATGGTTATTCTCCATAAACAAAACCAAACCCTAGTTTTGTTTTATATTGTTGGGTCGTAAATCATATGGGCCTGTTTGAATATGGTTCAGTCCACAATCAATTTTTTCTAATTAATCATATAATTATTATATATATTGAGTGGGTTCGGTTTCTGATGGACTCAGACCACCCATCCAGAACCGACCGTGTCTAACCAATATAGTCTGATTTTATGCAACTCGCTTGACTCAAAGCCTTGAATAAACTGAACCGCTTGCTTTCGGGTGTACTGGCCCATACGGTTTAGGTAGGTTACAATATTCTTGCCCAACCCTAGTAGCTGTAGAGATTCAATTAAAACACCATCTTCAATACTTTATATTTTTAATTCACAAGCAAACACCAAAGATAGGTTGAGTATTGGGTATTCTCAAGTCATGTTCTCAAAGATATGGATCGGAACATCATATATCAACATTAATTTCTCTATCATGATAGACGTCTTGGACAAAAGCTTCTCTTCAAGAAATTTCCTCGACAATGAACAATACCAATCAAAAGAAAACATCTCATTGTTTGAAGCAACCTTCGTAGACTCGAATTCCTTCACCGATAAGGCAAAATAAAATAATCCAGACTACTTGGCAGATCACTGCATGTCACACAAGCACCTCGACAACAAAATGTTCATTGAGGATGATTTTTGCTCTAGTCCCTTGATTCAAACTTGAAACATTTTAGTCATAGCAAATGATTATTCATCTCCAAATTACCCACACTAATGGTGCAGTCAGAGACCCTTCTGGAAAGAATCTTCTTCGCATTACCAATAAAACATGATTGTCTATTCAGCTCAACACACTCTTCTTGTATAGCATCGTACAAAGTCATCACTCCTGACAACATATTGACGACTTCGGGGCAATTGTTCTGAACTAACCCAAGGTCCTAAATATTCATTATGGCCCAACTCAACTAGATTATTCTCATCTTTGGATCCTCATCATTTTGTAAGGCATCAATTACTAGTAACAGTCATGAAGCCTAACATTTATGAGCATCGTTCGAAATGAATCTTCTATCACTTTCCAACAACTTTTTTCGTGTGCCAATAAAAAAACATCATTTACCACACTGCAAGGTGCACAATTTCTATCAACTTAATGCCTCCCAATTCTTACTCCCATATTGACTTAAGTGTCAGAGTTCTTGCAGGTATCACCCTCCTACATCATTATCATTCTCAACGGCAGTTGTTCAACTTCAACTAACTCATCTCAATCACGCAAGATCAGCCGTGATTAAGTAATTTTTTATTATTAATTTTTCATATCTTATACCAACAAGATGAAAATATTTAACTAAAATATATAATTTTAAATCAAAAGATATTAAACCCAAAGACTTGATAAGATTCTCAATTATGAAGAGAATAACGAGTTTAAAGGGCTGCTAACTCAAGTTGAAGCTTCAGATCTTAAAGAAATACAAGAGGATTTCAAATATCTTGGAGAAGTTCAAGAGGAATCTAATTATATAGAGGAAACTAAAGGTTTCCAAGAAGAACCAAAACAACTAAGCAAGATATAAAAAGAATAAGAAAGCCACCAGATTACCTTAAACTCTGCTAGCAAGTCCTATCATATCTCTCGTTATGTTAGTTATAATTTTTTTTGCAAAGCATAGGGCTTTTCTCGCGGCAATTACATATTGAGTATTACTTTTTCCATCCTATAGGATTCTCGCGCACCCTGCGTTTTTTTCAAAAATGCTCTTGTACAGTCTGGATTTTAAAATCCTGATTCATGTTTACTATTTCGAATTTTATAATCCGGACAATTCTTATGTATAATCAGCCATCAAACTCTCTCACATTTCAGCAGTTTTGAGTTTTGCTTTTAAAAACAACAAAAAACTAAGTAAAAAATGTTAAAATCATAAAAATATAAAAATACCACCAAAAAATTCTAAAAATCAAATAAAAATAGTGCAAATTTTTTCGGATTTTTCTGAGAATATGAATAATTAAAAAAAATGAAAAATTGGTCTAAACGATGGAATTTTGGATTTTGAGGGGCGGAGTCTCGTAAGAAGTCCCTTCAAGGGGAGTCATGGTCCTTGAATTTATTCTGATTTTTTGGGGAAGTTTCAGAGCAATCTGATCAAGTAGTCCAAAAACCTGATTTTTGACTAAGAACGGGTAACAATGACCCAAAACAAAAGGATAAGAGTTAGGAAGATTAATACTGTCCCTAAAATGGTTATACATGTTACAAACATGTTTAGGATTTGTGTTGATACAGTTCGGATTATATAATCCGAACTGTTTTACCTTGAAAAAGGGTGTTTAAGGGGTTTTCGGATTATGTAATCCGGAAACATCATGTGACGCGCCCTATTTTTGAAGTTTTCGGATTACAAAATCCAGAAAAATCCATAACTCCAATTTTCACCCTATAACAAAGGAAAACACCATTCCGGATTATGAAATCCGGAAACCTCAATGACATATTTGAAAAAAACACAGGGCGCGCGAGAATCCTATAGAGTGGGAAAAGTAATACTCTTACATATTTACATCTAATATTGAGCCCAAGAATATAACTATGAGCAGGCTGCAGAATAACAAGAGTGGCTTGCAGCTATGGAGCAAGAGATTCAAGTTCTGGAAGAAAATAACACATCGAAAACGCTAAATCATTTTGGACTTCTTTATCATAAGGCAAATGTCATTGCCACCTTCCTAAATCACTTCTCCACCTCTTAATTTATTTGTAAAAAGTTGGCACCAAGAATTTATATGCAGAAGGTCAAAGATTCAACCCTTCGTGCTAAGAGAGATATTAAGAGTAAGTCCTCAAAGACATAAAGTCCGTGTAATGCTATAACAAATTCAAATTCAAATTCAATCTTGGGTGAGGATGCAGATAATGCAGATAAAGACTCGGTAAATGCATCTACTTTAATGTCTTTAATCTAATTATATGATCGTTTACGTTTCTTACTTTTTTAATGTCCCCACGGGAAACGAATTCTCTCATGTGTAATTTACAAGTGTGATCTCCCATCATTCTTCAAAAGATGGAAACAGATGAAGTGAAAGTAAATGGTGGTGAATCACAATTTACTCTCATGTGTAACCATATTTCAAGTGATACATAATGCATTGTTCAAACACTAACTAGTAAATTTGATGTTATTATTCCACAAAAACAGATAGGAAACTCCAGGATACAGAACAGAACAGTGAGAACACACAATATGATTCAAAATAGAACAGAGTAAAATCACTTGTCTAAGCCTAATTCCTTATCAATTGCAATTTTTCCAGTTTCAAGATCCTCATCAAAAAACATGTCCCAATGACCATCCCATTTGATGAAAAACTCGGTATCCTCATGATACTTCACTCTGTGCACATCCCCAGCAGGTGTAAACAAGTAATCCCCAACCGTTAGATCATATCTCTCCTCTTTTGTCAAATTCCAAACACTCTTCTTCCCTTCCATCACCACCAAATCATGCCCAAATGTGTGATGATGCGCTGGCTCGACGCTCCCGGCTTTAAACCTCACGAACGCCGACGTCGGAGTTTCTCTAATAATCTTCATTGATCCGCCAGGAATCAAATCAATCGGGTTCAGTTCCCGGTTCTTCACCAAACAACAAACCGCACACGAGTCAACCGGTTCCAGTTCGCTTTTTCCAATTTCCGGCATTTCAACTAGTGATTTATCTAGAAAATTCTCGATCTCTTGCGGCCATGGTTTGTTATCATTCGCCGGACATGGAGACTTGAAAGGCGTGTTCAGCCATGTATTCACGATCTCGATTGCGGTTTCCGGTGACGTATACTTGCCGGAGACAGCGAGGACGTTTGAGTTGTTGATTGATCGGGCGTTGACGGCGTCAGAGGGAGTAAGACAAGTGGCGGCGAACACGCCGGGGAATTTGTTAGCGAAGATGGAGACGCCGGCTCCGGTGCCGCAGGAGACGAGACCTCGAACTTCCTGGGAGGAAGATGAGATGGATTGAGAGACGCGGCGGCCAACATCGGCACCGGCGGAGTAGTAAGAAGAGGTTCCGAGATCTTCGACATGGATGTTGAGAGAACGAAGGTGAGAGAGTAATGCGTCTTTGAGAGGTGTGCCGAAGTCATCGGCTCCGGCGATGATTTTGATATGTTTGTTGGATTCTGCCATGAATGAATGATTAATCGAATGCGAATGCGAATATGGTGAAGTAGAGTGGACTCCGTGGAGAAGACTGAGAGTTCTATTATCGATTCAATGAATCTAGACAAACTATAATTTGATCAATATGGCGAATTAGATTTTTTTTTTTTTTTATCATCAAAATGTATCCTTAATATTTTTGAGCGAAAATGCATCCTTAATATTAGAAAATTATATTAAACTCTTATGATATATATGTACTCCATCTAGATAAGATTTTGAGTTAATCCATAAAAAATAAAAAAAATTAAGTTAGAAACAAGATGTTGTATTATATCCATAGTTGAAAAATATAATCATGGTTTCTTACAATTTAAAATTTATAATATATAAACATCTATATTTATACTCCTTGCAAGTCTTCTTGGCTTGAATCAGTGATGTAGAGTTGCGAAGGAGTTTCTTCGTAAGCAGAATTGTGGTCAGCATGGAGGTTCATTTTTGAGTTATGAAGTGGAGGGAGTTTTTAGAATTGCGATGCTAGCCACAGTTCGGAATCTAGTTAATGTGGTGGTTTTGGTACCTTTTACAACCATTGTTTGTATGATGAATAATAAAGATTGGGAAAACGTCTTTCTAGCATATGACCCCCACTAATCATGTTGTGATAGGAGATGGTAACCGATGTAGGTGTGATGCGGAGGAATGTTGTTGAACACAGTGCAATGTGGTAGTTTTTTTATTGAGTAGTGATATTTGTGATGTAGGTTGTTCTACTTGAGAACACCTTAGGTAGGCACCCCTCCGAAGTGCAATGGTGGTCACAAACTTAGGTCATGAACCTTCATGATCATCCATTGATCCCATCCAGGTAAGTGATATTTGTCCAAAATAAGAGAGAGAGAGAGAGAGTTGTACAAATATCATTTCTCTTTTTTATTAGAACGGATGGCGTACTTGTAAAGACTTTTCAATGCTCAATTTAGTGATATTGAATTTTGAGAACTTTCTCATGATGAGAATGCATAACTTCTTGTTGTACTGTGTTGATCCTTTTATCGGTTGTTAAGGGTACCACGTAGTCATAAAGCGATTAGAAGGTTTCTCCCTTTGTGGACGGATGTTGGATCATAATTGTAGGATCCTAATTGACGTTGGGTGTTTTTCTCATGCTTTATGGCTTTGCACCGGTGCATATAGTCCTTGCTTCTACCAGGCACGGTATTAAGCCCTCTACCTTTAGGTATTATAATTTTTTATAGAACTCGTAATTTAGAGAAAAATATAAAAAAGCAAAATGGAAAATAATTTGATTGTGAGAGAATTGTTACATCAAGCAGTACACTTAGGTTTGTATAGCCAATTAGGTCAGCTAACTCCTAACTATTCAAATTAGGAATGGTGCTTACAACACTTTCAACTTAGAAAATGCAAAATGTAAATGCCAAAAAATATCGACACAAAAGAATATGAAATGCCTAAGTACATCGACCAAAAAATGGCTATTGATCCTCTTTTTTTAGGGAGATTATCTAAAACCTTTTAAGATACATAATGGATCTTGAACAACTTCGCAAACAGTAGCCTCGTTCTAAATCTCTCAAGAAAGAAAATGAACTTGTTTATAATCTTCTCTTGGATCTTCTCCTTCTATTTGGAACGGTAGCTTTGTATGTTGTAAAGCTTCTTGGATGAAAATTCCTTGAATCCTGTTGTTGGAAGGGCTTGTCATACACCCACTTATCGGAGAAAGTTAAACAAAATATAAGATTAGCACCAAATTTGCAAACTTTTTTTTTGTCTTGAATATTGTATCTTGCATGTTTCCACATTCTTCTTGAAGTTTTAGTGCACACACTCATTGGCTTGCATTTCTTGTTATCATGTAGAACTTGCAAGGACTCGCATGCTAACAATTTGAGTTACACAAGGTGACAAACCTCCATGCATGGAAGACATCAACCCTGACAAGGGAACATGCATTCTTCAAACACTACTACAAAATTGAGAAAATATAGCGCCCCTTAAATAGCGCTTTTAACATGAAAGCGCTATAAATCAAAACATAGAGGCTTTAGATAGCGCTTTTCTAAAAAAGCGCTTCCTATATACTAAATTTATATAGCGTTTTGTAGAAAAAACGCCAGCATAGATTCAAACAAAATAATAAATATTTAAAAAAAAATCAGGATTAATCGTATATAGCGCTTTTGATGAAAAGCGCTATAATCAAATCAACCTTAAATAGCGCTTCCTAAGCGCTACTATATGCTCGACAAAGATAGCGCTTATAATATCCAAAAAGCGCTATTTGATAATTGATTTTAGTTAGCCGAGTGGTGAAGCACTTATTGAGACTTCTTCATGTCACGTGTTTGATCCCCTGTAAGGTATTTTTTTTTGTTATTTTTCCTTCAAAAATCGCTATGCTAACTGCCCCCTGTTCGATTCCCCCTAAAATTAAAATAATTTTCCTCCAAAAAGAATTCACAAAATGCATCGTTGAATGCTTTTCCCCCTTTCTGCAAACCCATCGTGATCCCCTTTTCCCCAAACCTTCCTCTCATCGCTAAACCCTTCTCTCGAATCCCTTATTTCAAATCCTAACCCCCTTTTCCCTTCTGCAAAACCCTTATCTCAAATCGTTCCTCAATCTTCATTGAATCTCAAATCTTCACTAAATCTCATAAATTCATTCTCTCAAATCCCTTTTGTTGAAAACCACATCATTCTCTCAAATCTTCACTAAACTCACAATCACGGTAATCTCTCTCTCTCTCTCTCAAATTTGATTTATATTTTTTTTTTATTGTACTCTAATTTGGTCTTTTGGGG
>Ga0315913_1003177_pt1 | contig 19673 bp, 12 predicted proteins | sample MpolsnodulesMG_FD_207736 | JGI IMG/M metagenome (GOLD analysis project Ga0315913, IMG submission 207736) | Medicago polymorpha root nodule microbial communities from Los Angeles, California, United States - small nodules | ecosystem: Host-associated > Plants > Roots > Nodule | place: USA... | reverse complement strand
CCTAACTGAATCATCACTACAAAATCGTTGGCAGTTTCCATCATCAAGCGGATTTTGTTTTAGTTTTTTTTTCTTAGAAGTAGTTTTTAAATATTGGTTTATAAAATGATTTTGTCTATTGGTTTATTGTTTATAAAGGTTTTGAGTGGCGCTTTTTCATTCTTAACCTATAACAACGGGGTATTGGAACATCAGTTGCTAAATTTTATCTATAGCAACTCTTTTTTCTGCAGTTGCTAAAAATGACCGTTGCTATATGGCAATTTTCTTGTAGTGATAGTGCACTTTTATCTTATCAAAACATTCAGTTTTTCCACTTTTAGAGCCACCATTACAGAAATTTGTCGTGACACGATCATGACCTTTATTTACACACTTAAATAGATACTTTATAGACCGTAATTGATTGCACCATTCAACGTTGATGTGAACATTATAATTCAACATCAAAGTCCTATTATATGGTACGACATACCTGTTATCTGCAAAACACTCCCCTTTTTTATTGATACCCCATCATCCCTCCTCCTATAAACTGGATATCCATCATCATCAATAAACGTATGATCCACAAATTTCTTTGGAAAATGTTTGGTACATTTCTTATTTTGCATGCATGGAGAGTTCTCATTTTGAGGACCACATGGACCATAAATCATGAGGGAAGTTACTATAGTGAACAACTCCAGATCTTTATCTTTATCTGGAATTTCAGCTGATATAATATTATCTATTTGGTCAGGTTTTACACATCGAGATCTTGGGCTAAGGAAGACCGGATTTTTGAAACTCAATGGTATATATAACTACATAAAAAAGTAAATATAAAATACATTAACCCATTTAGTCTCTTGTATATAATTTTTTTACGACAAAAAATCCATTGTATAATTATATATAATCCATAATACACATCACACAAATTAATGAAAAATATAAACAATAAATAACTTACTTGCTCTAACTTCACCAAACAGTTCACCCTTAGCTTGTTAATTTCTTTTATTAAATGATCCAATTTCAACTTGAAAAAAAACCACTCAAGCATTAATAATTTGATGGAGAAACAAAGCCTTCAACAAAATGATAGAGACCTTTGTTTTACACGATATCTCATGGTTTAAGTAGAAGAATTTCTTGTTAAAATTAACTATAGAATAAATTCAATATCTCATATGGATATACCAAATACATTCCTTACTCAAATCCAACCGTCATGATCAAATTAAGCTTTAGGTTATAAAATATATTCATGGTTTTCGTTTAATGGTATCAGTACACTCATGCTAAAAGTTATGTTAAGTTCTATTCATTGATTGCTTTAAAATTACTTGAAAATACACTTAAGGCTATTGAGCTTACTCAACATAAGCCTTTTTCTTCTCTCCTCTGCTGAAGTTGTCACCGCATAGAAATTAATCTCTTATTTTTACATGTTAAGTTTTGGAACGCATCATTTATATGTTTAGTTTTGAAAGCTTTATACTGCTTTGGAACACGTCCTTTAAATAGAACAAACAAGATACGAGCCTGAGTAAGCAAGAGATTAATCTCTTTGTTTAGAATGCTTGCAGCTCTCTATACACCGTTTTCTTTTGTAATTTGGTTTCGAACTCCGTGTTGGATTTGCTGGATTGTGTTTAGAGTGTATTTATCAGATGATATGTGATCGAAAAAAACAAATATAAACAAATTTAGGTAGAAAAGAAAATTGATTTATTCACGTAAAATGATTTTTGAACTAAAATAACTATCACATATAATGATGTCTTAACATCCAATCTGAGCATGGGAGGCAGTGTGCTTCTGCTGAGTTGCTTACTACTAAATTAGTAGAATCTGTGAGTGCTTCTGCTGAGATTCCTGTTACTTATAAATTGGTGGAACCTGTGACTGTTACTGAAGTTTTAGGACCGGACAAAGGAAGGATTCATAAAGCTAATAACTCTAAGCATTGCTCAGAGGCAAGCAAGAAAAGTGTCCAAATTCTTAGTAAATTTTGGGATGATGTGGTGGACTCTGACACTACAGATGGCACTATGGATCCTGACACCGACAATGAAAAGATGAATATGCACCATGTGGCTTTGCAGTATTTGGAGGCACAACCAGATGATCATCACCAACCAAAGTCCAGCAAGAAGAAGTCAAGAAAGAGTAGCAGCTCTGCAAGAGGCAAAGGCTCTGATGGCATCACAAGTAGTGAGCACATCCAAACTCGTCTCAAAAAGGGTGTAATCAAAAGCAACCCCAAATATGTTTGACTTCCAGGAGATGTTTCTTAATATGTGCTAATAGCTAGTTGTTTGACAGCTTAGTTTAGACAGTTGATTTGATTCTTTGCATATAGGTTGTTTTAAGGTTCAGGCTTACTCCTGCTTTGCAATTTAATTTTTCTAGCTTTGATAACAAAAAAATGTCTTAACATCCAAGCATCTAATCCATCAGCACAATTGATTAAAAAGGATAAAAAACAAAAATACTAAAAACTAATAATGGTGTTACACGGGTAGCCAAATTGCAATAAGAACCAAGAAAGTGTTATTGTCCCAACAAAGTTTGAGAAGAAAATTCTCCGTTCAAACTCTGACTATTATAATAACATAAGAAACAAAAGTGTCAAATTTTGGTCCTTTTTATAAGAAATTTAATTATTTAGGTCACCATTCCCGTGTGTTGAATGAAATTGAGTTATTGTGAGATGTTTATTGGACTAACCCCAACCCCTCTCAACAACACTTGCACATACTCTGACGTTGGTGTTCTTGATTCTGCTGTGACTTTGATTTTGAACTTCGGCTGATCTTTCACTCGACTATTTAGATAGCGAGACAAACCTTTGTCACATATTAGATACACATGATCTGATTTAATTTCAAGACTAGGTCTATCCAATTTCAATTGAATATTGTCACCTTCACCACCAATACTAATATTAAATTTCAAACTGAAACCCTGTGATTCGACTTGTGGAACAATGAAGCAAAAAATGAAGGCCAATGAAGATGAATCATCCACAAAAGAGAGATCAATAGTCATGTAATCGCATGTTGTGCTATACATGAACCATTCTGGAACATAGCTTCCTGGATACACGTATGTTCCTTGAGCATCATAATCATGACCATCACTAGATGTAGATATTTGGTGGTCTGCAAATTTCATCATGTTAATTTCTGCATTCAACTCTATTGCTGTAAGAGAATGTTCATCCAGTTTCAGGCAATTCCAAAAGGAAACCCTTGTCTTGTTTTCCTTTAAGATTTGAAGAGAAATTGAAGGAAAAACTACATTCTCCAATGATACACAGCCACTGACATCTAGAGTTATCAACGATGAAGGAAGCTCTGGTAGAGTTTGAAGCTTCCTACAATCCCTTAAATCTAGATGTTTCAGTTTTGAAAGATGTTTGATGCTTTCAGGCAAGTTTTCAATGTAGCTTTGTGAAAGAAGCAACTTTTCAAGTTTGGTTTGAAGTTCAATTGATGATGGTAGTTGTTTGATACCTGTGTGTTCTAAATTCAACATTACCATTTCCTTTGAGGTTACTGCAAACTCCTTTAGAGAAATGCAACCAGCAAGGGATAAATAACGAAGCGAGCTTAAATGAATGTTGCTTTTGAGGCTTGTGAGTGAAAAACATCCACCTAGATCCAATTTCTCAAGCTTTTTCAGAGAAAACACAGATGGATGTATACTAGTCAACCGTACACAGAGGCGAAGATCAATTATTGCAAGATTTCTAGACTTTGACAAGTCTGGAAGCTCCACCAGATGTGAGGAAAATCTCAATATAAGAAACTTTAAATTCACTAGTTCCTGCAATAGCAATTACAACAAATACAAACATATATGATGATAGATATCTTATTTGAGTTAGAATTTAGAAAGTGAATGCATTTACATACACACACACACATGCCATGTATTCTTTTAAACTCGTGCATATTTTCTTACCTTCTTTTTATTCCAAAGTTTTTTGACTTGGCTATACTGCAAGTTCAACACAACAAGTTTTTCCCCGTTAAACTTAGGTGGTAAGGACTCCAAAGGGTAATGTGCCCAACGAAGATATCTGAGTTCATTTGGCAAAGATTCAAGCCCTTGAGGAAGATACAAGCTCCGAGAAATTCTGAGGAACGCATTATCTCCTTTGCCATAGATATCCAGATACTGTAGTTTGTCCATCTTAGAAAACACTAGGGAATTTAATTGCAACTTCTTAATTTTTGACAAGTCGGTAGCTATGCTTCTAATAGCCTTACTCCCCTACATCAAACGAAGTAGCTAGTAACTAATAAATTCTCAAACATCATTTTAAGTTATTTTTCCTAAACTTTAAGAATATATATATACACGTATACCTTGTCATTTTTTAGTACTTCATAAATGTCATCAAAATCTAGTAGTCGACTTTGATTTTCCGGATCGTTATCTGATTCATCGCGAACAATTTTCCAAGCTGATTCTTGTATAATGTTGTGTATGGATACAACATTATCTGGAGAAATAATTATAAGAGCTTTATTTTTCAGACTTTCTAACTCAACACCCACTGAATAACCGCGATCTTTTGCCAACAATTTTATATGGTCAAGTTTGAGATGCAGCCCATCTAAAAAACATGCAATGTCTAAAAATATCCTCTTCTCAAGATGATCAAGATCATTGTAACTCAGTCTAACATTTTCATGAACTTTTTTAATTGGAACTTTTTTTTTAAGCCTCCCTAATTGGATTTTCCAATATCTTTTATCTTTTCCAAGAAGCTCACGACCCAAATCTACAAGAACACCTGGAATTCCTTCGGCGTACTTGACCATCTTCTTTGACAACTCAGAGTACTCTATTTGATTTTTATTAGTATCATTTTGTTCAAAGGCATACAAATTGAAAAGCCTAAGAGACTCATCAAAGTCTAACTCCTTGACCTCATATATATCATTATCAACAACCATTCTGGCAAGTACTTGTTTATCTCTAGTTGTTATGATGATTCTACTTCCTCTTCCAAACCATTCAAGTGTTCCAATTAAAATATCCAGTTGCTCTTGATCACTTACATCATCAAGAACTACAAGAACCTTCGTACGATGAAGCATCCTCTCAACGGAACTGGGTAATCCATGTAGTGTGTCAATTTTCAAATCTTGTTCCCCTAATAGAGTAGAAAAAAGCTCTTTCTTTAAATGCATATTTCTATATCCTCCCCATTCTTTTTTTACATCAACCTTAAAGTAACAACCTTCATATTCAGAACATAGCCTGCTATATAGCACTTCCGCAATAGTTGTTTTACCAATACCACTCATACCCCAAATTCCAATAGCACGAACATCTTGTACCTCTACTTGTAACAATGATTCAACATGTGAAATTTGTTTTTCAATTCCAACAAGTCTTTTTGAATTAACTATACGCACATGATCCAACCTCTTCAACACACTTTCAACTATTTCTTCAACAAGATGAGCATCATCCCTATGGAATAAAAAAATTAAGGGCAAAATGTATCAAACTGAATTACATTTCTATGGATCTCAAAGGAAAAAAAAAGGGTCATCGTCTCCTAAAACTTAGAACATGTTCAGTCATTTCCTAAAACAAATAATAGAGTAATTGGAGTCAAGCGGTTAATGAGTACTCCCTCCGTCCTAAATTGTATGACGTTTTGGATATTTCACACGTATTAAGAAATATATAATTAATATTGTGTGAAAAAGAGATACTACGAGTTGTTTTACAAAATTGTCTTTAATAAGTTATATGAAAAAAATAAATGAAATAATTGAAAAAAGAGAGAGTAATAAATAGTTAAGGATATAATAGAAAAAGTAGCATTAATGTTTCATTAGTATTGTAAGATGACATATAATTTATTACAAAGTTTTTTCCAAAACAACATACAATTTGAAACGGAGAGAGTGTCGGTTAAAGACATTCACGAGAATCCAAATTTAAATTATTGTTGGAATAATCATTCATTAGACTTTATTTACCTTCCAACTCAAATTTGATTACCATTGTATTTTTTTTCAATGAATTAATAGGAGGGTAAAACCGAAGATTAAAAAATTTATGCTCGAAAGAAATTTATTAATAAAGAAACTTAAAACTAGCACAAGATATACGAAGATCACAACCACATAAAAAGTCAATTATGGGATACAGGTTGAAGTGTCTGTCAAAGAGAAAAATGCTAACAATTAAACATACTAATTAACATTTCAATTAAAAAAAACATAAAGAGTAAACTACAACCAAAAAAACAAAGTCTGCAAACATCAAAATTGATAATGTTGTGAATTCGAACAAATTTCACACCAATAAAACTTATGTGTGTGGAGCAAAGAAATTAGTAATCAATGAATAAAGTAGCATCAAACAACAACAATAAACAAACCTAGATTTAAGTGTGAGACAACAACACATGCATATTCAAAACAACAAAGATAAGAAAGAAAACAACACACCAATATTGTTTCCCCAGTTTGGTCAAAATGACCTACTATGAGAGAAAGAGCAGCTCTCCGATCACTATGATTAGAGTTATACAAAGAGGTTATAAGAAATTAACTTCAAAGCTCACAAAGAACAAAACCTATTTCAAACCATTTTTCAAGTCACCACACTCATAATGAATTCAAAGAGAAAATACTAAAGGAAACTTTTTTTTATCCTTCCTCTAATAAGATCTCACTGTTCAATGTGTTTACAAATGTTTCCCAACCCACGAGAACCTCTCCTCAAAGACACTTAATCATAAAGTTACCTCATTTGATTTTTCAAGTTTCCCTCTCTTGAAACTCTCCTAAAAAAATAAACAATGAAGTCTTAAGTAGTACTCAGACTAGAGCAAAATCGTGTCATGATTTGCCTAAATCGGGTCACAATGAAGCTAGTATATAGTACAATACTACATCCCTAGAATACCCATGACAAAACTTCCAAATTTTTACGGTTCAAGTGTTAAATCATCAATAGTTATTGATTTAGTTTAAGAACTTAACTGAATTACATGAAATTAACTTGAGAAAGGAAGCCAAAATATAGACCTAATAGTGTTTCGCCGGAAGCTCTGTTCTCTCTCCTTATCTGTACTTTGCTGGTGCTCTAACCACTCTCCGGTGATGCTCCGGTAAGCGTTTTCTTTCTTTTTTCTGCCGTTTTTCTCAGATCCCTCTTGATTTAACGTTGCTTCTGGCCTTCGGTTTCGTTTTTTGGCTCGTTTTCCGTTTTCCTCACGACGGGTCTTCGTCTCCGATGGTCTGTCCCTGGCCGTTCATCGCATCTCTGGATGCTGCGATTTCAAATTCATCAATACCCGTGAAGTCCTTTGCTCAAGCTCTATCAGATTCAGGTGACATTCCTCTAACTCAGCTCCCTCCTAAGGTTGTTATGGGTGATACTGTTAGGGTTAAAATTACACAAGATGAATTAGAATCTGGTATTTCTGATTGTCGTATGAATCTCCATGGAAGAATCACTTTAGCTACGGGGGACACTCCATTAATAACTCAGGCTCTGAAGAACAAGTTGTGCAGCTTATGGCCAACTCTCAAGGAATGGAATGTGCTTCCTTTGGGAAGGGGTTTTTTCGAGTTTCATTTCGGTTCAGTTGAGGACATGAGGAAGATCTGGGCACTTGGAGTTGTTAACTTGAAGCCAGGCATTTTGCGTTTCTCTTGCTGGACAAAAGCCTTCAAACCTCACAACCAAGCTCAAACTCACGCGCATATTTGGGTCCGGCTGATGCAATTACCTCAAGAATACTGGAGAAAGAAGACACTTTTTGAAATTGCATCGGCTTTGGGAACTCCTCTAACCATCGATGAGGCCACACTCTCTAGAAGGTTTGGTATTTTTGCTCGGGTTCTGGTTAATGTTGATATGTCATCAATATTATTTGATTCTGTTGTTGTTGAAAGTGAAGGTCTTGCTCTGCCTATAGTTGTGCAATATGAGAGACAACCTCTTTTTTGTGTGCAATGCAATATGCTGGGACATTCAACTCAGAACTGCTGGAAGCTTCATAAGGATTATCCTAACAAAATTGTGAAGAAGACTACTGCTGAAGTGCCTCTAGTGCAGCAACATCCCATTGAGGCTTTGGCCAACAATACACAGACAACCAAGAACACTTGTGTGACTTATGAATTTATTCCGGACTCGGAAGCTCTGGATAGGGAGCCTTTAAATTTGACTCAGGCGCAAGATAGTGCCATTGATGATGAGGCTATTACAGCAATCTTGGAGGATCAATCATTGGATCTCACTTTGGCTCTGCATAATTCCTTCACTATTCTTGAGGAGGAGATTGTACTTCCTGCTGGGGAGGCTGTTACAGATGATAAGGAAGATTTACTCATTGTTCTTAGTGCCTCTGATGTGAATGTTTCAAAGGGTAAGGTTGATCTGCCTCACTCTAGCAACATTGAGAAACCTAATGAATTGAAAAAGAAGCCTCAATCTTCTAGTGTTGATTCAGGACAACAGGTGTTGGTGCATGGTTCTGAGAGGCTGTCATTCCTTAGACCATCATCATCTTCCTCTCTGCAGGGCAATAATACTGAGGCGTACTTTCCTCAGTGTTTCCTCTGCATCCTCTCTCCCAGCTTGTGATCCTGTTGAAACTTTCTTAACACCTGATGTTCAGTTTGCTAGTGCTATGATTCAGCCTATCACTACTTACCACACCTCTCTATCCGCAGACAAGCTTCCTGTTTTGAAGCCTCCGTTGCATACTGCATTTGTTTGTTCTTCTGAAGCTCAGAGAAGTGTGGACATTTTACAAAAGTTTTTTGGGGATTCTACCAATGAGGAGCATGAGTCTAGCCTTGTTTGTCCATCAGCAGCTAGAAACAAAAAGCAAAAGAAGCAGACAAATAGACAAGTTTCACCAAAAAGCACAAGTAATGAACACATACAAACTCGTTCCAAAAAGGGTGTTATCAAAAGCAATCCCAAATATTGTGATTAGAGGATTAGGAAGGTTTGATACTCGTGTATTTTGCATAACATCTACTATGTGTTATTAGAATTCCTTTGGGGTACATGCAGCCCTTTGTTTTTCATAGCAGGCTACTCTTTGTTTTTGTTGCTTTAAGATGGTATTTGGCTTTCTTTCTCTCTTTTGTGTAAACAGGTTCAGGCCTTAATCTTGATTTGCATTTTAATTTCATTACTTTGATAAAAGAAAAGTGTGTGAGAGATCAATATTCTTATATCTACAGAGAAGAGCAAGATATAGTTAAGTAGGGCTGCCCAATAATCTTCAAAAGTATTTGAGGTGTAAAACAAATTTAATAAATACTCTCTACGTCTCATAATTATTGTCTCTTTAACATTTTTTCTTTTTCTCAAAATAATTGTCATTTTACAATACCAATGCAACATTTTTTTTTTTTCCACTATTATACCCTTATTTATTGAATTTCATCAAACTTAACTACTCCACTAACTACAATTAATAAGGGTGTTTTTGTAAATGCTACTAATTTTACCATTGAAATCAACACAATTAATCATTTTTTTAATAATTGTACACAAACCTTAAACGACTAATATTGTGAGACGGAAGGAGTATAACATTTTTTTATAAGTATATATGAAACTATTTTACTTATGAAATATAATGAAAAATATTTTTTTTGTTTGTAGGCCTAAAGTGAGGGTTTTAATAGTCTTACCCTTGAAACAACCTATAGCTAAAGTGAGGATTTTAATAATCTTACTCTTGAGACTGAGACTGGACGTAAGTGTTAAATAAGCTTGAATCTCATGTCAAAAGCTAGCTCAAAAGAGGAGGGGACTCAATCATATTTATACAATCGACAACCCAAAAATCTAACAACAAACTACCAACAACTTCAAAACCAACTTCAACAATAGGGATGTATTTGATAGAGGTGAAGTAAATGAAGATATTATTATGCTATTTTGCTAAATTCACGACTAATATGATAGGTTGTCACAAAATTCAAAGGTATTGATATGTGATAAATACAATATCAATGGGAAATATATATTTTTTATTTTTTTTAGAAAATCAATGGAAATATTGAAATTGAATTAATTGGAAATTAAAACAAAACTTACGGCAAATTTGATGACTGAAACCCTGAGATATCCGCGGATTTCTTCAAAGCAGATCTCCACTGTTTCACCCTACTGGAATTGTACTTTCTGTCATGTTCAACAAATTCATTTGCATAAGTTCCCTTTTGATGCCTCACAATTGTAGGATCAACTTTGTAGAAAACAGGCAGTAAAATCTGTCCATCTTTCTCTCTACACTTAACAATTTTGACTAGCTCATCCAAACACCATTGTGAAGAAGCATAATTTTGAGAGAATATGACCAAAGAAATCAAGGATGTTTCAATTGCTTCAAGAAGTGATGGTGCTATTTCATCTCCTTTCTTAAGCTTATCATCTACGAAGGCATTAATCTTCTTTCGAGATAGCGCTTTAATCAAATGACCAAGAAAACCATCCCGGATGTCTGAACCCCGAAAGTTAACAAAGACATCATACTTATGAGTTTGAGGACCATTATTATAAGATTGAAATATCAATGGATCTTCACCAATCAATTCCGGCATCAACAAGAGACAAACAAAAAATAAACGCATCAATGTGCATTTTGGCTCATTGCATTTGGGTACAAGATTAATGTGCATTATGGGTCTTCCTTTGTCTGTACATAGCCACAATAAAAGATAATTAAAGAGAGAATTATAAAGAAAAATTAATTAATATCAAACGACCACATTATTGCTTACATCAGTTTCCTGGAATGAATTCACATATTGGATGACTTGTGTAGATCATGTGTGTGTGTGTATAGACAAAGATCATATTTGACTATTATTTTTTCTTTGACAATTCAAAATTTAACTACCCTTCGTCGTGTGTTTGTAAGAAATTAATTAACTAGTACAAATTGCTAATGGAAAACTTAAATAGTGTGTATATGATCTTATAATATTTTTATTCAACTACCATATCATTTTTCTTTTTTTTTTTTTTTAACAAAAAGACATATACATCACGGCCATCTAACACACACACATATACCCTAAAAGAATCAATGAGGTTTTTTTTTTTTTTTTTTATAAAAAAAAATACTTGTGGAGTTTTCATTAAAAATAAAAATTTTAAAGAGTCTATACTTATGAGTGCCATAAATTTGGGTTGTTGGATACTTAAATATGGTTAATTGTGGTGAATTCTATCTAATAACTTTGTTGGATAATTAGTTGTACGATTGTACGATTCTCATTTCTCAACCAATACATAACGTTCTTGATTGACTAATACATAATTAGAAGGGAGAAGCCATGTTCACTATCTTATGTTGTTGTGTTTTCAAGCATTTAAATAATGTTGTTGTAAGTGTTGATATTGTTAGCATGACTTGGTCTCTCATGGTTCTGCTGGTTTTTACATTATCAATATAGATTTGTCTGTTTAGGATGTCTATAGGTTTATTGCTTTGTGGAAATGTTTTTGTATCAACGATAAGAAGAAAAAAATATATAATTTTTTAAGTTCGGGGGCATTTTGCACATACGCAAGTGCAAAACTTCAGGGGGTATTTGCAAAATCTTATGTTGACTAACAGAAGAATTTGACGGAGGGGGTAAATTGATTAACGTTGTGCAATTTCAGGAGGATAATTGAAGTTTTGTCAATTTCAAGAGAATAATTGACGAAACTTACAATTTCATGGAATAATTGTCTATCTACTCCTTTGATTATTGCTTACTCGTTTCCACAAGTCCACACGCGCCCTTCGGAAAAGCAAAAGTACTCTATTTGATAGTATAAAATATTGAGGATAGTACTCTTATACATAAAATAAATGGCAACAGATCATGGGAGGTGCCTTAGTGCCTTTATTCTATTGTATACTTTGTTGAGTTGCTTTGCACTTTTTGTGCTAGTTGTTCATTAATCATTATCAATAAAAAATGATTTCTTTATAAAAATGAGTGTTGCCTTAGGAGAGTATTTTGAAAGCAGTCTACATAATATTACGTAACAATATAGAGTACTCTTAAGTAAAAATGTAAAACATTGAGCGTTGCTTATAAAAATCAAAATTTAAACCACCACGTTGAGTGTCTCAAAAACACTTGGTGATAGTATTAATTAAAGGTTTAGTTGGAGGAAAAAAAAAACAATGCATCTTGTAATTTGAAAATCGATTTATATTTAGAGACAATTTTTTAGTCTAATGAATACGTATATTTAGGAAAGGAGTAATGCATAACTCAAGCAACTTTCTATATCAAATGAAAGTAAATTGTTAAAGCAACCACAAGAAAATATTTTTTATATTGTGAAGGTAGTTCCCTTACCGGTAAAATTGATCGCTGGTTTTTGTTACTGATCTATTCTTGGAAGAAACACCTCCTTTGCAACATTCATTACAGCTTTCATTTTAAGAAACACAAAAAATTAATAATATAGAAAATAAGGATAAAGGATGAAAATAAACAACCACAATACCAAATAAATAATTTAAATGACTTTGAATTGGAAAATAATTTAAATGAATGATTGCAAAGTATTAAAACATCTTCAAACACATATTTAGCTGAGGATGTGTGTGTAAAACGAAATTGGAATCAAGTTTCATGTAAACAAAGGAGTGGTAAGAGAAATATCTTAGAAAACAACTCAAGGTATTAATTAGCTATACCTTCTTCGTGCATATAAAACAGAAAACTTTTGTGTTAAACCTGTGCAATTGCAGGTCTAATTTCTTGTGCTCCTCTCCCCCGATGTGGAGAAAAAACAATTTGCGGCTGTGAAACGAAGGATTTGGAAAAATGGGTCGGATGTTTATTTTGAATTCAAAGGTGAGATTTTGGAGGAGGAGTGATGGATGTTGATGGGTCAGGTTGTTTTGTTAAGTTGTAAAGGGAAAGTTTGATTGTAAGGTTTTGAGGGATTTTTTCAAAAGATTCCTGGAAGAGCGCATTTAATGAAAAAGCCATTTTTGTTTTTTTTACAAAATAATGAAAAAGCTTTGAATGACGGGACGTGTAAAAAGGGGTAAACGGGAGACTGTTTATCGGAGTCAATCTATCTCCGCCTTACCATAAAGTTGAAGAATAGGTTAGGTCATCGAAGGCTTTCACGTTCGGTAACCTAATTAATTAAGTATTATGACAGATGTTTGGTATTGTAATGGGAGGCATTGTTAAGCTCCTTGTACAAGTGTGAAAGTGCAACTCCCCATGCATAACCAACTACAAGCTCCAGGTCTCTGAGATAAGCAACATCCACATAGTAGGCGCTCTTGTCAGTGAAGAGCGTAATACCCACCAAGTAGAGCAAATATATGCGAAGAGTCTGGTCCTGCAACTTCTGGATTAAAACCATATCACCCTCATTATACGCCTCCAACTGCTCCAAAAGACGCTCCTTGAAAATTCTCCTTAAGTAGCTAAATCATGCATGTCCACCTTTTGTGTCAGTCACCTCCTTCAATGCTTCCCTCGATCAGCCCCTAAATGCTCAATCATCATCTCCATAACCTCGGCCCTTGTCATACTATCATGGGACAAAAGCATACCATCAATGGAGAGATGCAACAAACAGGACACATCATCAAGTATCATTGTCATCTCCCCAAAGGGAATATGGAAGCTCGATGTCTCCTCATGCCACCTCTCTGCAAATGCAAATCACAACCCATGGTCAATCTGGCTGTAACTGGTATCCTGCAGCCACTGAAGACCGGTGGCTCTCAATCCACCACGCCACCACCGTGCTTCCATCATAGTCTTGTTTTATTTATCATGTATCGCGTCTATCTTTTCCCGTTGTTTACACATTTTAAATTCGCCTGCCACTGCAAAAATTAAAAACAAAATATTAATAATTAATCAAATATATATTACACAAAATTAACCAACATAATAACTGCACAATTAACCGAAATTAATCAAATATATATTACACAAAATTAACCAACATAATAAGTGCACTATTAACCAAAACTAATCAAATATATATTACACAAAATTAACCAAAATAATAGTGTCAGGTTAAAAGTAAAACTCCAAAAATGAGGAAGGGGCTGATTTATTCTACCCCTTTATTTTGGATTTTAAAATCTGAAGGACATTTGAGAAATTTTTACAGGACGCTTGAGAACCTCATAGGATGGAAAAAGTAATAGTAAAAAATGACATGTAGATATCTATTTGCACGCTAGTTTTGATCTTGACCTACATAGAGAACCCACGGTGACTATGGTTTCGTAAACAAAGTGAACAAAGCCTGAATTAAATGTATAGTCTTAGAACAAAGCCTGAATCAACATTGTGTTTATCTCCTAAAGATGTGTCATCATTTTAGGAGACTTTGTTTATTTCCTAAAGAGGTTCCAACATTTTAGGAAACTTGTGATTTGGTTCTGATCCTTATGAGCGGATCTTTTTATGGATCAGCATTGTTTTCTGGAGCCTAACAAGAAGGCCAAGCCCATATTGCTTCAGATTATATAAGGAAGGACGCAAAACCTAATTGACTACTGAAGCCGTCATTACAAAATAGTGTGTTTAGGGTTTTGAGTCTTTGTTAACTGTGAGTTTTTCGTGTATCACCTTGATGCAAGTTTAGGACTGTGTTTTATTGAGTTGTAAGTTTGTATACTACTCCAAACTAGTTCAGTGTGTAGAAAAAAAATCGAACACATAAACTTGCATGCAGGGGGAATCAAGACTAATCTTCACTTTGTTGCTTGATTATCCTTCAAATGCAATGAGTTTGAGCGAAAAAACTCCAAGTTTGGACAAATTTTTGTGGTTCGGATGAGAGAGAGAGAGTGAAAAGTTAAAAATAAAACTGTAAAATGGGAGGATGAGTAGATTACATAATCTGAACCAGCTTTCAAATTATTTCGGATTTTAAAATTCGAAGAACATTTTGAGAATTTTTATAGGACGCTTGAGAATCTTACAGGATCGAAAAAGTAATAGTAAAAAATGACAGATAGGTGTCTATTTGCACCCTAGTTTTGATCTCGACCTACCTAGAAAACCCACGGTGGCTATGGCTTCCTAAACAAAGTGAACAAAGCCTGAATTAAATGCATAGTCTTACGATAAAAATATATATTAAAGAATGAAAAAGTCTAAAATATTTGTACCACAAAAATTGATATATACTTTTGTATACAATTAAGTGTAATAGAAAAATAAATCGACTGAGTATGATCCTGCCACCTCTCACCTTAATAAGAACGAATTATTAAGTCCAATATCAAAAACAAAACAAAATAAAAGTTATATAAAGGTGACACGTAGGATAAATCTATGCATAGAATAACTTTTTTTTGGTAGTGACATAGAATAACTTGACTTTATACAACTCTCTTCAATAAATTTATCATAAAATAAAAAAAAAAAAAACTCTCACAACTAAACATAATGTTTTTTTGTTAAGGATATTTTTTTATGCTTTTTTTATTGAAAGTAATCGATACTGTAACAAGTACTATTTTCTTAAATTTATTTTTTTTAAAAAAGTACTATTTTCTTAAATTTATTTGCATAAGAAGCATTGCAAATCGTACACAACATGATTTTTTGTTTTTGAAAAAGGCAAAACGGTATATAGTAAACAGCTCTAGGGGCTAAAGCACAAGGAGTGCCAAAACGCCTAGGCACAAAAGATACACAAACAGTCATGTACAAGCCAATATGGCGCAGAAACAAAGAGAAAACAAAGAACAATCAGCTAGAAAATAGAGTTTAAGCAAGCTAGAGGACTCCGCCGCCATTCTTGATAGTCAAAATTAAAATTAGTGCATTTCGATTTCAACCACCAAAAAGACTGAAGTTTTGCTCTTTCAGTTCACTTTCTAAATTGATTCTATAGGAATGAATGAAGTCCAATGTCAAAACATAATAAAACTAATATATAAATGGTGGAATATCCCCGTGAGCTTAGCTCAGTTGATAGGGATATTGCATATTATATGCAGGGGTCAGTGTTCGAACCCTGGACACTCTAATTCTCCACAATTTAATTGTGTGAGCTCTAGCCACTAGACTACTTGACAAAAAAAAAACTGGTGGAATAAATCAAAAAAATTTACTCTATACAACTCCTATAATTTTGTCAAAAAAATAAACTCTCTCAACTAAACAAAACATAGAGAATATAGTGTTCGTATTTTCTTCAAACGCTGACTCCTTGTTACTGATATAGCCCTAAAAAAATTTGTGTATCCTGCAATCGATGATCACAGAAAATTACAAGGAAAATCTTCACTGAATGTAGGAAGAGATAGATGACTAGAAAATTACCCTTAACTAACATGTATTTAACAGAACATATCATGACAATCATGATACTCATCTTCATCTTCATCGTCATATTCATATTCATATTCATCATCATAGTAGAAAATAGCATCAAAAAGTGTATCCGCATGCTGAATCATCACAGTCAAATTAAGGTGCCCATATTTGTCAACTCCTGCCTGTCATAACATTATAGAAAGGTTACTGTTGAAATTAATGCATGATGTTATCCAACATATGTTGCAGTGTTTATTTATTTTTTATTTATAAGCTGTTGCAGTGCTCGTTGAACTAGCATCTCAATAAGCATAACTTCCTTATTTGGTACTTCAAAAATAAGCATCATCTCTTAATGTTTTTTTATGCCAAAGCTGCAAGCTTGATTCAATAATTTTAAGAAACATCTCTTACAGAGTTTACCTCAAAAGTGAGTTTCCTAATGATGACTAGTAGTTTTACTATTGATTTAAAATATAACTTTGCCCCTTTTTTTCCCCAAAAGATATCAATGGAAGCATGTGCTTCCACATGACCATACCAAATATTAACTTAAAAAAACACATCAAAAACAGAGTCAATACAACACACCAAATGTACTACAATCCACACTACTTTGCATCCATAAGGATGAGTAGGTGCAACAAAGCCTAGACATCAAGGTTCAATGCTGCCAGTTCCATCAGTTGCATAGCAAAAAAAAAAAAAAGGAAAAGAATATTTGAGTAGTAGGAAATAGGAAAATGTATCAACATTATCAGCAAAAGAAACAGCAAAAATCTAATTCTTTTTACTGAATAATATTTTGTTTATAAGACCGCGTGTACAACTTAGTAAGAAAGGAGTGACATCTTTGTCAACAATTAGAGTGCAATTGTTATAACATTAAATGCAATACCTGTGAAATTAAATATTCTGCTTGTTTCTTTGCATAATAATGATGCCCAGATGGATGGAGTTTCCCAATTATAGGCAGTAGTTCAATATCTGACAAATACCTGCACAGATTGAAATCAAAACCCCAAAACAACATGGAAACTACCATATTGACTGCAAGAAAGTAGAACAATTTTGGGAAAATTAAAATGTAAATACCCGTTGCCATCTTTGTCAAGCTGAGAAAACAAAACTCTGGCTGAAGCATCCATTGAATCATCAGAATGATGTGAATCATTGTAACTTTCTTCATCATAGAGTCTTACCGAATCATAGAGGCCAAAGAAAAATTCTTTAAAACTGACCTTCCCATCTCTGTCCGTATCACTTTCCCTAAAGAGAAATAAAATGATACATCAAGCAAAACGACACCAAAGTAGTATTCAAATAAGCTAATTGTATATAATATAAACTGAAGATTTTCCATTCTCTTCAGAAAAAATAAGATTAATAGCCACGACAAATATCGCACCAGTCTCTAAGAAAGTTAGTCCAATTGTAACTTTTTCTCGAAGAGGCAAATGATTGCAAAGCAAAATCATTTTCAAATGCAAATCAATCACGCATAGCTGTCAATTTATGGGGCCTTGACAATTTGGACTCCAACTCATATGTGAAGGGGGTTTAAAATATTAAAAGATAATGAGCCCCACTTTTTAGAAGCCCCAAAATTGCAAGCCCCGCATATAAATGGGGTCCAAAGTTGGCCCCTTATTGATTTTTTTTTTCACCCTGTTTATTTTTTTGCGCACTCCTTTTTTACGTAAATATTTTTGAGATTTTCGAGCTATATAATTCATAAATTCCGAGGGCGTTTTTGAAAAAACAAATAAAGCGTGCAAGAAAGGCATAGGGTGAGAAAAGTAAACATTTTTTTATTTCTTTTAATGAACTCAGCCCAAATAAATTCTATTTATAAAGTTCATACTGTTATTTTAAAACAACTTATTTTATGCAAAACAACTTATTTTAAAAAATAGCTTATTCAAATCAGCTTATTTTAAAACAACTTATTTTATGCAAAATAGCTTATTCAACAACTTATTTTAAAAAAACAGCTTAGTTTAAAATAGCTTATTTTATGCAAAACAACTTATTCAAAATAGTTTATTTTATGAAAACAACTTATTAAGATCTTTTCTTAAAAAAAACGGCTTATTTTATGCAAAAACACTTATTTTAAAAAACAGCTTATTTTATGCAAAACACTTTATTCAACAATTTATTTTTAAAGAACAGCTTATTTAATGAAAAACAGCTTATTATGATCTCTTTTTTAAAAACGGCTTATTTTATGCAAAACAACTTACTTTAAAAAACAACTTATTCAAAACAGCTTATTTTAAAACAACTTATTTTATATAAAAAAACTTATTTAAAAAAAACAATCTATTTTAAAACAGCTTATTTTATGCAAAACAACCTTACTAGTGTAACTGGAACCTTAAACCAGCAGCTATTATGATTGTGTTCATCTATCCTGATAGTAAATTTGAAACATAGTAGTCGCGCACCACTACGGTCACCTTTTGATTGAGTAATATTTTAAGGGGAGAAAAAAAAATCTGTTGTAGCATTACATGGTTCTCAATTAATACTTTCTGTTGTAGCACTACGATCACCTTTTGATTGAGTAATATTTAAGTGAGAAAAAGTTTTATTTTTTGTTTTCCTGCTTAATCAACCGAGAAAAAGTTGTGTATCTAACATAGCATCTTACAGTCATTTGTAGTAGCAGGGTTTGGTGGGTGGAAGCTTTAGGGCATATATAAACCAAGTATCTAGGTAGTCAAGATTTTCCATACTAATAATCTTGCTAATCCACGCTCAAAAGATATAGTTGGAAGCATCGTTGCTTATCTTAGGAATCCAAAACACCTCAGTTTTGTCAAGTTACGATAGCTGCAGAACTGATGAAAGATGGAAAACGCTGCAAAATGCTGCAACATCTCAGTTTAAAATAAGTTGTTTTGAATAAGCTATTTTTTAAAATAAGTTGTTTTGCATAAAATAAGCTTTTTTTAAAATAAGCTATTTTTTAAAATAAGTTGTTTTGCATAAAATAAGCTATTTTAAAATAAGTTGTTTTGAATAAGCTGTTTTTAAAATAAGTTGTTATGAATAAGCTATTTTTTTTTTAAATAATTTGTTTTCATAAAATAAGCTGTTTTTTAAAAATAAGTTGTTTTGCGAAAAATAAGTTGTTTTTAAAAAGAGATCGTAATAAGTTGTTTTTCATAAAGTAAGCTTTTTTGAATAAATTGTTTTTTAAAATAAGCTGTTTTAAAATAAGTTGTTTTGAATATGTTGTTTTGCATAAAATAAGTTGTTTTTTTTTATTACGATCATATTTTTAAAATTTTTTAATCATTAATTATATTATTCTAATAAATAAAAAATTAAAAAAAAAGT
>Ga0315913_1003176_pt1 | contig 19676 bp, 6 predicted proteins | sample MpolsnodulesMG_FD_207736 | JGI IMG/M metagenome (GOLD analysis project Ga0315913, IMG submission 207736) | Medicago polymorpha root nodule microbial communities from Los Angeles, California, United States - small nodules | ecosystem: Host-associated > Plants > Roots > Nodule | place: USA... | reverse complement strand
ACCAACTTCGGAAAGAATTGGCAAAAACAAATGAGGCCGTTGAACACCAGTTTCAATTGATAAAACAAATGATGGAAACCATGAACTTCCAACCCACCCACCATTCTATGCACCAAGCCAATGAGGACGACCAAGCTAATGATAATGAGGTTGATGATGATGGGGTCGATGATGATGGGGTTGATGATGAGTTAGAGATGGAAGCACAAAATGTTCCTGAATAGATAATTTGATGTGTTTTGTTAATTCACAAATCTTTTTAGATTAGTATTTTGTTAAGCCTACCACTTGCAACTTTCTTTTGGTTAGTATTATGTATTTTGTTAAGACTACCTAGTGCATAGGCTTTTGTGAATTGACAAATCTCATATGTTCATTAGTAATATATTTTGACTAGTTTATGTATGTAACATTGAATGGTTAATGTTATTTTTTTCATTAGGTTACATTGAATCATTTTGATCTTTTGTATGGAATTTGATAAAAATGTGATAAATATTGTAATTCTTTCAGTCACAAAACAGTGGCCAGTATAGTGTTTAACAAACTATAAAAAAGAATTCCAGATAGAGACCGAAATAGCAACCAGAATTAATAATACGATAAAATAATTTCAGTCACAAATTCGATCTCTAAATTTGGCGGCTAATTAAGTGTCAAACCCAGTCACAAAATAAGTCACTAAATTAATTGATTTCAGCCAAGGAAAGAGTGTCTAAATCGGTGTCTAGATTCCGTCTCTGGATCAGTCGCCAAGAACGTCTCTATATCAGTCTCTAATTCCACTCAAAATTCAGTGACAAAATGAGTCTCTATGAGTGGTCACAAAAGCAGTCGCGAAATATCAGTCGCTAGACCAGTCACAAAGGATCAGCGACCAGCGTTTTAGCCACTCTTATTTTTGGTCGCTATTACAGTCACTAAGTCAAGCAGAGACCGATTTTGCTGATGTAGCGACTGAATATTCGGTCTCTAAAAGGCTGATTTCTTGTAGTGAGCGGATAAAGTAAAGATGTATATATATACATAGAGAGAGAGAGAGAGAGAGAGAGAGAGAGAGAGAGAGAGAGAGAGAGAGAGAGAGAGCAATTATCATGGTCCATTCTACAATTCGGAAGTAGTCGAGTCCCCCTTGCACTTCCAAGACATAAATCTTTATTTGTTTCTTTGTAGATTTGTGGAATTTCAAATAATGAACAATCTTATAAATGTATGACCTAATATGTGTAGATCAAACAAAAATTTATATGATTTTTTTTCTTCATATATGTTAAAGGAATTTAAATTATTTATGTGATTGTTATTATTATTAATAATGGATTTTTTTACACAAATAGTTTACTGTACATTTTTTTTCAAATTGAACTCATGAAAATGATTTTATTCACCACAACTTCCAACAATATTACATTAACATTTAACTGACCCATGCGAAGCCAGGAGCACGATCTAGTTATAACATGATGCTCAACTCAATTGCACTGATCTTTTCTCATGAACCTAATAGGAATGATCTTTGTCACCAACTGGACAAAGTGCTGGCAAAATTTATTCTATGAGAAAATTGTAAATTCAATGGTAGGAAAACATATGTTGGCTGTCTAGTTAGAAAACTTTGTTGCGTCCCAACTTTTTTAGATCTGTTATTGTTGAGTTTCTGACCATATGGCCTTTTCTAGCTATAAAAAAATAGAGTCATGCTGTGTTGGCCTTCCTATTTCCTCTATATCTTGAAAAACAATATTCGAGAATTATCTTACAATGTCATTAAAAACATAAAATGTTATTCGAAAAGTTATCTCCCGGACAGTTTACGCATCTGTGGAGGGTCACAAGAGCAACCATAAAAATGGTATAGAGCATAAATTAATTATATACGCGCATAAAATACATATCAAATATAGATATACATAAACCTTATAGGAAGTATGGATCCGATGGATTTGCCCTATAAACACATCTTCATACAATGCGTAGTTTTTTTTTTGTTTTTTGACAAATCATACAATGCATAGTTGAAATCCAACTTGGATAGGAAACTTTGAAATTGGTTTTAATGTTTCCAAAGAAAGAAGCACACCCAACCAGCTACAAGAAGAAACGTGAAAGAAACTAAATCCAAAGAGGAAACAAATATGTCAATTTATTATGAAAAAAACAACTGCAAAATAAATATGGATGTCTTGCATTTTTAATTGTAAATTAGTCATAATCAAGGTCATATCTGAGGCAGGGCCAATTTTTTTTTAGGGGTCTATTAGGCCCCAAAAAAATTGCTTAACTCTTTGCATCAAGTTTAATGTTTATATATTTATTAGTTAGGACCCAAATTATAGGCTCGCTCTAGGCCACCAAAATCTCAGAAACGACCCTGGTCATAATACTATTTTTTTAAGAGGCCAAAAGATATTATAATCGTCCTTGGTAGCACAAGGAGTGCCGCAAAGGGGCAAATAAAGATGTAAACAATGCATGTCTTGTTATATAGAGAGAGATCACAAAGTATTAAATTAAAACCAATACAAATCAAATGGTTAAACCATCACGAATAAAAATCGTCGAAAGAATGAGAAGTACACGATTACAACCACCATATTTTTAAAAATAAATCAGGCTCAAGCCTATAATTTTTTAAGTAGACCAGACTTAGGTCTTACAAAGTCCAGCCGAGGCTAGCCATTTCCACCCTTAGACATAACTTTACTGTGACTTCAAATGGATCCCTATTAGCACAAGTGGACGGTGGGATTGGATCTCTCAGATTAGTCAGTTTTTGAGTCAGATACCATGTTTAAAAAAATAGTATGTTATATCACTCACAATCGTTATGAAATACATAATATAAGAGACATGCATAGCAGAATGTGTTAATAATATTATATCACTCACAATTGTTATGAAATACATAATACACAAGCAAATTAAATTAAGCAAATATTGCACAGTATATTGAAAAGCTTACAAACGGGAATGTTAGAGCATGTTTTTCCACATGTATATTTATTCTGTTGTAATAGGATTAATAGGTCTTTACCTCCTATAATATGGGTCATTTTCGGTTTTTTTCCTGTATTTTTTTTATTTATCCCCTGTAAAAGAAATTGTTTTGATTTACCCCCAAATAGGCCAAACAAAAACCAATTTTATTTTTTTTCAAGAAATTTTCGCTATTGTTTGGTCTATTAGGGGGGTAAATCAAAACAATTTTTTTTTTCTAAGGGGTAAATCAAAAAAAAATTTACAAGAGAAAAAACCGGAAATGACTTATATTACAGAGGATAAAGATGTATTAACTTCGTATTTCTAGATCATAACATTTTTAATTTATAGAGCTTATAGAGCCTCTTATGATGATTTTATTATCCATCACTAGAAACAAATTGAAAAAGTTAGCAAAAATGAATTATCGAAGGAAGACTAATGAAAGTATTAATCAATGTTTTTTATATGTGTGCAGAGATATGGATGGATTCGACTAGGTCGTTCCTAGAGTTTTATAGGTCTTAGGTAAATACGAGAAAAGGGCCATTTATATAATACATCATAATTTTTTTAGCTCATTGTTGTGTTTTTATTTCATTTTTTTCCCGCTTTTCACTACGAGATAAATGTTTTTTTGGGCAACATCTGTAAATAAATCAAATACTTCATAGACACCAAAACAAAATAAAATACTGTAGAAGTAGAGAACAATAGCACCTGCAAAGTAGACTGAAATTTTAACACCTAAGAATAATAACACCAAAAAAGTTGACATTACTAAATGCGTCTCACATCAGTTTCATGATCCAAATTTTTTTAGCGCCTGAGAACAATATGACCACATAATCCTAAACGCGTCTCACATCGATTTCATGCTTGAATGCGTCTCACATGATTTTGTATTATCAAATTCAATTTTGCAATCCTTTTAATCAATTCAAGAAAGTTGACATTACTATAATGATATAATTTAATTTTTTAGAATCTTTGAAAGAGAAGATTAAAATTAATTTCTTTACTAGGCTCATTTTCAACTAAAATATAATTTGTTTTGTTAAAAAATTATCCTAATTTCTTGAATAATAAATATCATAAATATTTTTAATATTAGTAAGACACATTATTAGGAACAAAGGGCTCAAAAAAATATCATCAATTTCTTTGATAATAAATTTTTTGCCACATTATTAAGAACAACCAATATTTTTTTTAGGAAGGGTGTGTATAGAAATCTTTGTGATACATGGGATATATATATGTGATACATGGGATATATATAATAGGCTAAAATATGGTACTCTTCCCTGCAAATATGCCTCGTTTAAGTTTTGGTCCCTGTAAAAAAAAAAATTGTTTTTGGTTCCTGCAAAATTTTTTGTTTTTTAAAATAGTCCCTCCAGGGACTATTTTCGGAAACAAAATTTTTTGTAGGGACCTGTTTAAAAAAACAAAATATTTTGCAGGGACCAAAAACTACAAAACGGGTCCAGTCATCATGTGCCACGTATGCAAATCATTACAAAAATGAGGTTATGGACTATTTTAAAAAACAAAAAAATTTGCAGGGATCAAAAACAAATTTTTTTTTACAAGGACCAAAACTCAAACGAGGCATATTTGCAGGGACAAGTGCAATATTTAAGCCTATATAATAAATCATGCCAAAAACATTAACAGGCTTCAACCCAGCTTTTTATCATGTCAATATTTGGGACCTTTCAGTGAACTTTGCTATATACACATCTCAAAAACCAAATATTTCTATATGCACCCCCATCATAAAAAAATTAGGCCCTTACAGGCATGGGCCCTAGGTCATTGCACCCCCAACCAATGCTTAGGGCTGGCCCTGGGATTCGACAATCAAGGTTGGAGGCAACTTGAAAGTATTAAATATTTAATGAAGTTGCCTGCCGCGTACATGCTGACGCTTGGGTTTATTATTGCTTTCAAGGGAAGTGAAGGTTAGGATACACAAATGAATGTTTTTGGGTATCATACAAAAAGTTGTTTTAACCCTTAATAGTAGGTGGACAGGTTTTAGGTGTAATTATAAATTGACCTCTTAAACAACTCAATATTCTACTTTGGCCACATTGATTTCTTTATTATTAATTTTTCCAAAAATCATTTATACTTTTCATCAATCTTTCATCAAATAAATGAAATTTTAAATACTTATCAACCAAAAAAAATTGTCCAGAAATTGAGTTTTTTCTCTCATGTTCTCACTCACACCATCATTTGAGCTTCACTTTCATATAGATATCTCTCTCTCTCTGCAATTTGCGACCTATTATTTCTTATGTAAATTTGGGATCTGTTATTTCTTATGTCGATCTGGATATATATCTATGTAAATTCTACCCAGATCTATTGTATTGCATAATGCATGTTGCTAGTTGAAGATGAGGTGTGGTTTGTAGGTGTTGTTGATTTGGTTGTCTTCAGAGGCAGCACCAATTTGGTTATATTGTTGATGATTTTCGTTTTTTTTTCCTTCTGAGTTTGAGTGTGTTCTTACTTCTTAGAAACTCAAGAACAATGGATTTGGATAAAAAAAATTGATGGATTAATAGTCTAAAATAAAAAAAGATTGAAGAATGAAAGCCTCAAACTCTTGGAAATGCACGGAGAAAATCTCAAACATCAATTTCTGGATTTAGGATAATAGTCCTCTTTCAATTTCTAGGTTTCAATTTTTTTTTACTTCTTGTAAAAATTAAACCCAGATTAATAGTCTTCTTTTGATATTAAAATAAATTTAAGAAATTAATAACATTTATTGTCCATGAAAAGGACTTAAAAAAGTTTCAAAATATTTTGTAAGGAAAAAATAACGCTTCCAACAAATCCATTAACGAATCAATTGTGATTTATTGACAATCACATAATAAGTACTTCCATAGTTTTAATTATTTTTTATATACATAATTGTTTTTTTTATTCTTATTGGATAAATGGAATTCCATTATTGTAGGAGACTCTTTTGCAAATACCCAAAATATAACAACAAACCCACTATATAAGTAACCCTTCTTCAATCTTGGCCTTTGAATTTTTTAATAATATATCAATGGTGAAAAACTCATTCTTGTATGGTACCCAAAAACATGGACTTGTGCATGCTAAATGCCACCTTCAAGGGATTGCCAACATCTAACAAAAGTGCTAAAGACTTCGAAACTTTCAAAGAGAATGTTGAAAATTTAATAGAATTTGGTATAAATTCGTTTGTGGGTTTCATGTTTACAACTATTTTTGATGTGCTGGCAGAAGAAGCAATAGAACACAATTGTAGGTGTTGGATTAAAGCAATATTTTATTGGTTATGCGTAGTCTTTTATATTTGTTCCTGTATGATGTTTAGTTTAGCAATTCGCTACTTCATGTTTGCACAGTTTTTCGGTAGGACTCATATGACGTATTCTTATTTAATTTGTATCACTTTGTTTATTTTAACTGCCTTGGACATGAGGTCTTATTTATGTGGGTGGCTTTAATTGATGTAAAAAATTTTAATGATCAACTTTATATATTATATGGTTTAAATTTATGATAATCGACTTTATGTTTATTGCAACTTAAATGTGTTGTATACGATATGATTTATATATTTCAGTTCATTTTGATGGCGGTCATCCCAAATTTTTTTGTCTGGCTCGCTATTGAATGATTAACATCTATTGTGTATTAGTAATAATGCTTCCAAATTTTAAAAATAAAATAGAATTACATTACATTGAGTTAAAATATAATGAAAGAGATATTAAATGTTCGAATAAAAAACAATAAAAAAGAGAGAAGAATATTACATTAGTCTTGATCAAGCCATTTGTACAAAAAAACGTCAGAGTCACAAGAAAAAAATTCCATTCTCTCCCCTTTACCGACAACTAAATGATTGGTTGATAGGAAGAGAGAGAAAATGAATAAGTGTAGGTTAGAAATTGTCTTTAAAGCCATATGCATCTAACTACTAAAGAAGAAAGATAAATTACATTTTTGTCTTTAACAAATACTCCCTCCATCCTAAATTATAAGCAAAAAAAATTCATTTTCTTTATCCCAAATTATAATAAAAAAGACAAACATTTATCATATTTAATTATGTTTTTTCAAAAATTATCTTTTCCAAAAGAAAATTAAATGCAAAGTGCATTCAATTTGTTCTCTTTTTCTATAATCAACTATCAATGAAAATTATTTTTGCATCTTCCTATAAAACTTATTTCAAAGATAACACAAAAACCTATGTTACAAACTACTATGTTTTAGTTTTCTTAATGGGTTTTTCTATCATGTGCAAATTTGCACATGTTAAGAAGTTTAAAGTAGTAACTTTGACTTGAAACTTGTGTTTTTTTATATTAAATACAGTAGAAACTCTATAAATTAATAATGTCAGGACCGGAGAAATTTATTAATTTAGAGAGTTATTAATTTATCGATAAATTAATAATTATTAATTTAAAGAGTTTTTAAGTAATTATACAGTAGATACCAAACAAAAAGACAAATTAGTCTATGCCTCTTAGAATTACGTTGCAGCGAACCTTGGGATTCAACGTAAATTAATAACTACTGTGTTCATATGCATTGGAAAAATACAATACAAAAATACAACACCTAAGCTATTTGATGCAATAAGAAAAGTTAGAGATGAGCTCCAAAAGACTTGAACTTTAAAGAAAAACAGACAACTATTGAATCATATTTCAATAGAGTGTAATATATTTTTTTCAGTTTCTATGAATTATTAATTTATGATTTTCTTGGGACCGAAAATTATAAAGGGATTTCCCGAAAAATTATTATCTTATTATTTTATCGAGTTTTTCAATTTTTTACATTGGCCCAAGTCGGGACCGGACAAATTTATTATTTTAGAGAGTTTATTAATTTACCGAGTATTAATTTAAAGAGTTTCTACTGTATGTAACTTTTAATCAATAATTGTTGGTTTTCAATGAAAAGATACTACTTTTAGTTACCTTAACATGTGCAATATTGCACATGTTAAACAAACCCTTTCTTAATAAATGTGATTTTTTTTTTTTTATAATATCAAACTGAGGGAGTAGGTGTTCTTTGCTACCTCCATCACCGCCACCACCTCCATTTTATAATGGCAATGTATGTTCACTACGAAAATGATTGTGAAGACTAATGCTAATAATAGGTGTAAGACCACTATGAAAATATTGATAGACATGTTATTGGAAACATATGGAAGATACGACTGAAGTCTGAAAGTACTAAAGAGCAATGCTATAGAAATTTTAACCATGAAAAGTGACGGGAATCAAACTAAAATTTTACAAATGAAAAGTGACGGGAATCAAACTAAAGTTTTGAATTTGAAAGTACTAAAGTTACGAATGTGGAATGTGCTTTTTCTTTATAAAATAACATTAAACAATAACTTCTTAATATAGCTAAAGGTGTTTATTCTAACAATTTAAAAGAAATCAACGTCACCGCTCATGTATGTGAAAATATATATCATCCATTTATCTTGAGACTAATGTTAATCCACTTTCATGAATATATCACATAGATGAAGTGGAGCGAGAATAAGTAAGTGATTCACATAGTGCCATGCAAAGAAATATGAAGTGGATGGAAGACGGGTGATAACAAAAGACCTAGATTGGAAGAAACGCATAGGGCAAAAATGATTAAAAAAAAAGGAGTTGGTGTGTAAAAAAAAATTATGATTGATTTTTCATGTCATCTCATTTTCGTTAGTGATGTGAATTATATTTTTCTTTTTTAGATAATTTGATATTATATTTAATGATGTGTAATTGCTGATTTAAACTAAAAATAATGAGTTTTAAAAGGATATACATTTGATCAACGAAACTAGAAGACATCCATGGAGGTGTCTTTTAGCAATCCACACCTCAAAGTGTGATTATCCACTTTTTAGTTATAACTTGCTAAAAGATACCTTCATAAAAATTAGTTGATGTCTTTTAGCAAATGTCTAGGCATCGCAACAAAACCCATACCCGTGGTTATCCACCTGAACCAAACCCAATTTGACGGGTTTTCCCCGTTTTGACTGGGTTTGGGTTTTCCCCGATTTCAAAACACGGGTATGGGACGGGTAACGGGTATATAGGTAGCCACCCCGAACTCATACCCAAACTCGTCCCAAATGCAGAAAACTATTTTATGTTGATATGCCATGTTATTTTGTTTGATAATTGCCGTGTTATAAAAACTACCATTGATATTTAAAGGAACAACTAAATCAATCGGTCTAACAAAAGTTAAAGTGAACATATTGTCGGATAGTGCATTACAATATTTCTCTAGGAGTTGCAAAAAAACTATTTTTTACTAAAAAAAATTATTTAATGCGGGGATGGGGATACCCGAACCCGTTGGGGATGAGATGTGGTTCAATTTCTCATCGTCGTTGGGTATGGGTAGGGTAACGGGTAAGTATATGAGAATCAGGTATGAGGACGGAGAATGTAAAACCCGTCCCCACCCCGCCCCACTGCCATGCCTAAATGCCCATAAAATAACTTGCTAAAAGACACCTTCATAAAAGGTGTCTTCTAGCAAAACCCATATATATTAAATCTTGAAAGTGATAAACCAAAGTTTGATTTCTAGCTGACAAAATACTCATATTTAATTAGCGTATGACACACGTATAAAATTATTTTCGATTGAGGGGACTTTTGAAATTTCTTTCTTAATTTTGTCTTATTCTCTCTAAATGCACTTAAAAACCTTTATTTAAACATTTAGAGTGACCGTTACTAGACGCATTAAGCCTATTTGTTTTTCACATTTTAATGCCAGTTTAGGATGATGATTGAGTACTTAACAGGTGATCATTGCTATGAAGTTGAATCTGAACAGAACCAAACTGATAAATATTGATTATTGGTCATGTCATTCTGCAGTTATTATGTGCATTGTAATGAAGTTGAAGTGTAGGATTGGAGTGCAGGATTCATTTTAGCATTGTCTAAATTATGTTCCTTTTCCTTTTAGGGGTTTTATTGTACAAATATCTCTTTTGTGGTGTTTGCCTTCCATCACGGTGTCTATCAGCATGTGTCCAACAGTATACTTAAAAAAAACACAGTTTTTATGTCCTTTGAAAGTATATATTTGAATAAAAAATACAGTTTTTTACTGTCTTAGATGTATATACTTTCCATTCCAATATATGTGTAATATTTTGGAAACAATGGCAAAAGGAAAGCAATAATAGTAACACTTACACCTCTTTCTGTGATTTAATCAAATCTAAAGTGTATCCAAACATGCACTAAATTCTGCCACCACTTTGAATGTAGATTTCAGCTAATTTTATCCAACTTTCCTATGTAATAGTCACTGGCAATGTTATGTTTGACATAAATTATAGCTAATGCTAAGATAATGATAAAAAAAAAAATGCAAAAGAAACCTAATATTCCTCATAAGCTTTGGTTCAGCTGTTAGAGTTATGGTTAAAAACACAAGGCTCCTTATCATAGCTACAACTCTCAATACATTTGAACTTGGGGATGGATAAAACAAAATTCCTTCTGTTTCGATGCATATGAAGAAGATAGTTTTTTATGAAGCCAGAGCGTTTGAGGAAAACAGTTAGAATGAGTATTTTCTAAATCAACGGTTGATGATGCAAGATCTTCATAATTGCACCCTTCTTCCTTGACAGAATCATCTCTAGAAAATGAAATCCTTGGAGTCTCTTGATCTATTCTATTTAAAATTATTTTCCCCGAGCTTAGTAAATTCCCTTCACAGCTTCTAAGAGTAGTTACAAGCTCCATTCCATGGTAGGACTCAAGGGGAGGCACCCGGGATCCGCAATCAGAGGAGCGAGAAAGAGTTCGGTCAATCATCATAGGCTTTTGAGAGGTGCAATCAGCGTAGTCTGATTCACATCCTTGTTCATCAGATGATAATGATTTCCGAAGAATCCTGCGCGAACAATTGAAGAAATTGAAAGATGACCTCTTCAACCTAGCATACCTAGAATCTGTAGTACAAGGTACATGGTTGATTCTGAGCTCAATGTTGCAACCCAATATGAACTGTAGGGAACTTGCAATTTGTTTCCATGACTTCTCAGCTCTAGCTACATAGACACGGTGGTGGAATTCCACCTCCACAACTGCAAGACCTGAAAATTGGAGTACATTTCATTCAATTAGTTGATAAAGTTGAGTAAAACAAAACCAACTTGACACGAAACAAAGCCAACTTGACACGAAAAAAAAGATGAAAGACCATTTGAAACTTTAGATTAAGTTAAAGGAACTGTAGTGCAGTTTTGCCTAAACAATAAGAATATTTTTAAAGAACTTTTTAGTTTTACAAAGGAGGAACCCTAACAGCATACTTTTTCTTCTCATGCGGTCCTATTAAGTAACCTAGCCCACTCTATTAGTGGGACCAATACAAGATTTCATTCAATAATAGTGTTGAAAAGAGAATGTCAAAAAAGGAGTCATAAACATTTCCATCTACAAACACAAAAGACATTGACCATAAATAACAGTAGGTAGAGATTAAGACCATGCAAGAAATTTAAACAATGTACATAAAGTGTAATATGAACCTTGATTAATACAAACTGAAGCCAACTTCCCTTGCTTCCTGAGAAAAGCCTTGAGCCTTTTAGATTCACATATCTCTGTAGCTTTATACCATATACAATCCAATGTAGCTTTATCATCATCCTGCACTTCTATTTTATATGACTTCTCAGCGCACTTACCTGTAGCAAGATGCTTTAAGCTTTCAGTTGTAGATGATGTACTGCATAAATCGCCATCTGCAAACATTTGAAGATAAATTTAGAATGAGTGATTAAACAAGATCAAATCTCAAACTATTTCCATGCGTCGACATGTGTTTGGCTTTCTGGAAAATTGATTTTGATTGAATTGATTTTGGTCGAAAGTGAGTTAAAGACGGTGATTTATATTTAGTTACACTCGCAAAAGATGTAATATTTATGATGTATGAGAGGTTTGGATCAAGAGCTAGAAATCTTCGCTGTATAGTCAAATCGGTTTCGAGGTTGAAATCAATTTTAGGGCTGAAAGCCAAACATAACTAATTTGCAGTCAAACCACATTTGACCAACCAAAACATGACTCTGGAGTGTTTGGACCTGGAACCAAACATAAACGCGGGGAATTGAACATAAGAAACTGAGAAAGAAATCAAACCTACCTCTATTGGATGCAGCTCTGATGCACAACTTGGAATCATTAGCATCCACAGATGAATATTCTATAGAGCTTAACTGTAGAAGAGCTGCAGTGAACCATGTTGTTTGATTCTTAGAAATTCTCAATTGCTTCTCCGTTTCAGAAAGTATTTTTAATGCATGACTAAGTTTCTGCATGCTTGATTCCGCTACTACGATGAAGAAAAAAAATAACCAATCAGATAACAGAAAAATGACTGAAATGAAAGTCTAATAGCCCATATATACAAATATGTCCATAATAAGGTATTTAAAAGCCCTTACAAATATGTCTATCAGAAAATCTTCTTCTGATTTCAGAACCAGTAAGTTCACATTTCCCTGCAAGAATGTCCATAATAAGATTCGCTAGCTGAGATATAAGTTGTAAAGGATCTATCCTTGATCTCAACAGCTCCCGGGCTCTTATAACCGTGTTTGAAGTGTCGGATGACAAAGACAGGTCCAGCAAATCAAGCAATTCATCATCAGAAATGACCCCAGTCTGCAGAAAAACAAAGGGCAAGACTAAATGTTAAGGAATATATACATATACCTAATACTAATAAATAATGAAAAGTTTCCATGATATATATGCACAGAACAAAGCATAAACTTACAAGCTCATAGACTAAGGAAATTGTGATTTTTTTACCAAGCAAACTTAGCTGATCAAGCATCATTTCTGCGTCCCTAAGAGAACCACATGATTTAGCAGCAATGAAATCCAAAGCATCTTGTTCGGACTCAAGACCTTCTTCAACGCAAATTCTTTTGAGTCTGCTAGCAATGTCAGCATCTTTAATCTTTGTAAAGTGATACCTTTGAGCTCGAGAAACCGCACTTCTTGGTAGCTTCTCCAAATCAGGAGTGATCATCACAAAGACCACATGTTGAGAAAAACTCCCTAGGCTATTCAGAAGAGTAGCCCATGTTTCCTTATTCAATAACTGGCACTCATCGATAATGAACACCTTATAACGTGATGAAAAAGGAGCTGTTGTGCAAGCATTCTTAACAAGGGATTTAGCCTTGTCCGGACGATTTATTCTCAAAGAATCGACTTCCTTAACATCTTTACTTCTTCCAGAAAAGAACAAAACACATTCACTACACAAACCACAAGGCCTTCGCTCCTCGAGCGAGATGCAATTCAGTGCAGCAGCAAATATCCTCGATGCAGATGTTTTTCCCGTTCCACGAGGACCATGAAATAGATAAAATGATGATATCCTTCCTCTAGAGATTGCACCCAAAAGAGACTTACCAACCATATTTTGTCCAACCAAATCATTGAAAGATTTCAGCCTAAATTTCATAGATAAACTTCTAGGAGTTTCTAATGTTGGACTAATTTCACTACCAATAATGTGTCTCATGCTTTTATGTCCATGAAGATCAGTCTCATTATCATGCAACATCAAGGGAAGGTCTTCCATTTCAGAATAATAATTTGAGTCTCTAAACCTCGGTGACTTCGACCAACAACAGCTTATTCCACATCCATTGTAATCAACTAAAACATCAACATCTCGAGGTGTGTGTGTTGAGGCACTAAAGCATGGACTCTCAACACTGTTTGCATTATCACTTATCAATTCAAACGGTTTCGCTTGATTCTTTTGCAGCAATTTTCTAGTTGACTTTGTGTAATCTATTCTCCCTGATTGTGACGGCAATGCACTAGATAAATAACATGATTCTTTATCCTTCAAACGATTACTAGGCGGAATGATTGAAGCCAAATCCAATCCTATGGCTTCATGGTTGCTACAGCAACTTTCTTTTGGCGATTTATTTCCAAAATCACCTTGCTGCTTAGGATTAGAGTAAACTAATTCATCATCTTGTTGCTGTTTATCACAATAGTTCATCATGTGACAACCCATTTCAAAGTTATTGGTACTATCATGCTCTCTATGACCCTTAAAATCTAAATCCTTTGACCTTAAACAACCATTATCATCAGATTCACATGCATAAGTAGCATTAACAAACCTCAAAGAAATCCCATTTTCCCAATGATCATTATCAATCAAAGGAGAAAGTTTGCTAATACCATTTGTTGAAGGGTCCCTCAATGACCTAACTCTTCTAAGTGCCACAAGAGTTTTAGAAATAGGGACATCAACAGAATGCCTCCTACCATCCATCACTATCTTAATCAGAAATCACTACAAACCAACCAACAAGAAAAATATCAAAAGGGTAAGCCAGAAAGAAAGAAAAATACTAATGTATAAAAAAAACAATCTTGGCACAAAAAAATATGATAAATAACAGTAATGTAGAAACAAACATATTCCAGAAGTTAAGCATAAAATAGAAAAAACCCTTTATTCTATTCCTAAAAAGTATAAAAATGAAATTTGTGTCAAAATCAAAAGCATAATATAGTGAAATAAATAGGACTCATAATAATCAAAATGGGAATAAAAAGTTAGCTCCTTTCTTACTGAGATTTGCAGGACACTACTAACAGGAAATGAACATAAAAAAATAACAACAACAGCAACAAAAAAAGTACACATTCATAGTTGTTCTTACCTCAACAGGAACATGTACTGTTTCATTTGCGTCCGTATTAGAAAGAAAAATATAACTGTGGAAGAAGAGAGAATCTTCAGTTCAAATATTAATATTATTATATCTAATAAAAAATAGTACTAGTGATGGAAACAAACAAAACAAGAACAAAAGGACAAAGATAAGTATAGGAAAAAATAAAGAAAGCAAAAACACCTTGGAAAGTGACAAAGAAAAACCACGTTGAATGGAGTAAGCGTAGAAAATGGGTCGTGGAAAAACTCAAAATTTGAATGAATGAAAGAGTAGTGGTAGGTAACCAAGGAGTTTCTGCATTGAAGAGATGAAACACTGAAATAGTAATAAATGGAAATGGCAAAGTGGTAAAAAGTAATAAATGTGAGGGGTGTATTAAGCATGTCATGACAGGGAACGGACTGAACAAGTGTCAACCTGTGTCTCTCTGATAATTCAAAGAGAGAGAGAGTGAAAGAGGAGAGTGAACTTTTGTGTTACTACATTACAGATAAAAGCTTGTTTTGTTCTGTTTCTAGCAATGGCAGATACTGTGAGAGTGCAGTTGCATGTGGGGGGTGTAGGAATCAGCCTTTTTGCAGAAATGTGGGGATATGTGTCATTGTTTTGTATTTTGAGTATTAGAATGCTTTGGTTAGATTAGCTGGAGAAGAAAATTTGTGTTGAGGAGATAGGTGGAGGAGAGTTGACACTCACACAAACATTTTTTCGATTAGCCCTGTGCCAGTGTCCGACACGTGTTGTATCTGACACCGACTCGATATTGATACATATAATTATATTCAATTATGTAATTTTCTCAAATTATTAGGAGTGTCGACGTGTCAGTGTCTGTTTCGTACCCGATGTCAGTGTCTGTATAGATCAACAGCAACAACGATTAATGCTTCAAAACACGAGAAAGAGACGCAATATCTCTGCCAAAACATCACTTAACTATGATTAATTTATCCTAGTATATCCAATATTTTTTATAGACGAGAATTTAATCGGTCACACTTGAACATAATATTGTTGTGATCATGGTGGTTGGTGAGATCTAAAATTATTGTAGAATGTAGTAATGTGATTTTATTCAATCATTAAGATGTTGATTTTATTAAAATGGAAGTGTGTTTTGTTACTAGTATTGTGGTTGCAGGCCATGATTGATAAATAGTAATTCATCGCTAATGTTGTGTTTGCTTCATAAAAGAAAGAGAGCTGTAGGAAATCTAAGAGATAATGAATAATGGAAGTGAGAAAAAGAAAGGAAATTAAAGAAAGAGAATACTCCATCGGCTCTCATTTTGAAGAGAAATTTTACCTTTTTAGATTCATTTTAATATATAATGTATTTAGTAGTAATTTTATTTAATTGTTTGGTTTAAGATAAATTAATGGAAATATGTAAAAATATAATTTTCTTTTGTTTAATTGTCTAGAAAACAGAGCTATTAAACCATAGGATCTGTATTTTAGCGTAGATCTGACTGTAAAAAAATTCTATAAAATACATTATACTCCATATGTCTCTTTTTTTTATAGGAATACTTTATAAAAATTGCAGATATTATGAAAAGTTGCTAGCGTAATAAAATTGTCTTAAATGTGTGTGATTATTACTAAATTACCTTTAATTAAAATTACATTTAATGTTAACTTTTCATATACCATAACAAATTGATAGTATTAATAAATGATATATTTATAAAAAGACTAAACCTTGTATATGATCTTATATACAAGGAGAAGACTTTCAGGGTATATCTTTTTGGGCCAACTCAATTTAAAAAATGGACTGAATCTATATGTTATGAAAAATTATGGCCTTATGTGTAAGTCATATTTTATCTTTTAAAAAAATGTAAGTCATATTTTAGATGGTTGTTCAATAGGTCTCTTAAATAATATTTTCGATCAGATTGTAACTCTTGATAATTTTTATATGAAAATGTTGGTTGGATTATAACTTGATAATTTCTCTTCTTCAATCTGTTTTTCTCATCCCCGTTAAAATAGCCGAGCGTGAATTAACTCACGCAAGTATATTTTCAGCGTGACTTAACTCACGTATGTGTATTTTTCAGCGTGAGTTAACTCACGTAGGACGGGAATGAGCAAAAACAGATGAGAGAAGAGCAATTCTCTTATAACTTCTTATCTATTTTTTTCATAAATGCGAGCGAACGGACTTATTGAGCCTATGGCCTTTTTTTTTTTTTTTTTGTTTAGTTTTGATGTTGCCGGTTCTAGGCTCCATTGTGCCATTTTATTTTCTCAGATGTATTGTAATTTGTAAGTGGGTTGACAATTGCTTTTCTCACATCCATTGTTTCCTGGAAACATATGGAAATAACCAAAAACATCCTAACGGTAGTTAATTACCACTGATTTATAACTAGAAAATCGACGGTAGTTAAATACCTCTGAAATTTTTTGTCATTTTCATGTGTTTTTAGAAAACAATGGAGGTGAAAACTTGTGTCAAGTGGGTTTTGCCCCCTTTCTATCAGCTAACAAAAAGTAAAAGGAATACACCTATGTATACAAGCTTTATTTGAAACTAAAAATAAACTTGTAAGTGACTTAAAGTTTGTTTTTATTTGAAAAAACTGATAGGTTTCGTAAAACCCAATTTAAGAGTTTGTTTACTTTGTCAAAACATTTTTATTTATTTCGTGTTAGCTTAGTTTTTTTTTCCGAGGGAATTGTGTTAGCTTAGTTGTAAATTTCTATGGACAATATACAATCAAAATGATGCAATGGGATATTTTTCATCTACATTTTGAGATTGATATTACTGATTAAAGAAGTCAAGAACACGCGTCGCTAAGGATACACAAAAATATTTCTTAAGTCAATGAAAAATGAGTAAATTACACTCTTTTCTCTCAAAGATACCTGAATTACACTCATTTTTCCTCTAATGTTAAAATATACACTCCCCTCTCCTCTTATTCAAACTATATTAGAAAACTTTTCACTCCCCTCCTCTAAGAAAAGCTTGAATTACATTTTCATCCCCTCTTATGTTAAAAGCTATATTTTACTCCATCAATATTTTTTATTTATTTCTAATAATTTAGCAAAAAAATTATAATCTAACACGCTTCGAAAAAAAATAGTATTGCATGTCTATTTTAATATAATAAAAAATTGAATACATGTTTTTCGCTATTTCTTATTTACAACTTCATTAACATGTAGTTTTAAACCCTATTAAAAAATATGAAACAACCCAAAATAAAATTAAAATATGTGAAAACTTACTAAAGACAATAAAACATTAAAATATGTGAAAACTTACTAAAGACAATAAAACAGGGTTATTTAAAAGTTAATTTTATACTCTAAATTATAAAATCAATAGCAAAATATTTAAATTTAATTATCATTGACATTTAAATAATTATAAAATCAATAGCAAAATATTTAAATTTAATTATCGTTGACATTTAAATTATAAAGAAATTAAAGTGTAGTGCATATTTAATTATTAAGGGAGGGAGTTGTAATTCAAGCATCATATAAGGGAGGAGAGTATAAATTTTACTTTTCAAAGAAGGGAAGTGTATATTTTAACATAAGAGGGAATAAGAGTGTAATTCAGGCATCTTTAAGGGGAGGGGAGTGTAATTTACTCATGAAAAATTGACAAACAAAAACTTTAATCCTAATGGTCGTACAATTTTCTTTCAGATTTGTTCAACAATACAGAATAATGCAAGATCTATGATCATTAAAACCCATCCATATGCGAGGGGGAATATTTGTTGATGTTCGCTTATATTGACTATATATGATCTCTGACACGAAGACATGACCAATTCAACCATATGTTGACAAGTCATTTTTAAGACTGAGAGATTTTATTTTTTTTGTTGACAAAGACAAAACGATATTCATTCATTCGAATTGATAGAATACATCAGAATCAACATCACTAAAAATGTAAAGGATGAATTTGTGAGCAAACTCACAGCACCCAAGTTAATAGCATATGACGGCAAAAAATATGATGAAATCTAAATCACCACAATACTCATTCTTCCGGATCTGCAATGTTGGCGTCCAAATCATCAATTGAATCTGTGATTGGCTGAAGTTGGTCTTTCAATATGAACCAAACGAACATCGCAACAAGACGCGAAACAAAACAACGCCGCACAAGACGACGAACAACACAATGCCGCACTCAGACGACGAATTCACGAAAAAACACTTGATATATGTGGAAATAACTTATTTAGATTGAAAGAAAAGGGAAAACGGATGTAGAGAGGTGATTATAGGTCAAAAAATGACCTAAAACCACGCCTCCTCGACGTAAAAGAAAACTTATAGAAAAGTTGGAGTTTCTCTCAATAAAAAACTATGAGAAATCAAACAACGATGATTTTATTTGATTTGATAAGACGAGAGATGTTGAATTTGATTATATCCATTATATACGGTGTTACTCAAAATATGGTACCGATAAAACAACGAAATAAATTTGGCTTAATTACAGTTTTAGCCCCCGAACTTTTCCAAAGTTGCGATTTTGCCCCCTAAGAAAAAACTACAAAACAGTCCCCTAAGTTTTGCAACTGTAGCAGTTTTGGCCCCCCAAGGCAAAAAAAAAAATTAAGAAAATAACACGTGGCACCTCACTTAGGGTGCCACGTCAGCGTAGACCAAGTCAATATCAACCTTGGGGGCCAAGACTACTACAGTTGCAAAACTTAAGGGGCTGTTTTGTAATTTTTTTTCTTAGGGGGCCGAAATCACAACTTTGAGAAAGTTAGGGGGCTAAAACTGAAATTAAGCCAATAAATTACTGTCAAGCCGACTTTATCACTCATCTTTCTTAAAAACAAATAAAGTGCTCTCTACTTAAATTTTTATATTCGAATTGTTTACAATGTTTACA
>Ga0315913_1003172_pt1 | contig 19685 bp, 9 predicted proteins | sample MpolsnodulesMG_FD_207736 | JGI IMG/M metagenome (GOLD analysis project Ga0315913, IMG submission 207736) | Medicago polymorpha root nodule microbial communities from Los Angeles, California, United States - small nodules | ecosystem: Host-associated > Plants > Roots > Nodule | place: USA... | reverse complement strand
GGAAAAAATAACACACCATTTTGACAATTATGTTAATCATTACTAACATTGTAGACCTAGATATATAACACACTTAAGAATCCTTTCCAAGCAAAATATATGCAACAAACCAAGGGGGCATAGATGGGAAGGGAGAAAAAACATACCATGTGTCTAGTGAAATTAATGCTGTCAAGCTGCATATGGGATCTACTAGGCATTCCATGTAACATATATGGTTCTGCCACCGAAATAGTGTTCACTGTGTCAGTGAACCCGTTTATAAATGGTTGCTGCTCATCGTGCCGCCACACACCATCCACACAAAACTGATACTGCACACAAATTAACATGAATCAAACATCCTTCTCATATTGTGCAATGTTTAGAAGCATTTCAGTTTTTCCATGAAATGTTTGATCTGGCGCCAAATGAGTATATTTAAATTTAAATACCAATACATTAATAACTGCGACAAGCCAAAATGTGAATGCATCATTAAAAAATTAAATAACAAATCTACAGTAGATTATCTGTTTAATGACGATTATTTATGCTGTTCTTGTACACATAATTGAATATGTACATAGCAAATATGTGATATAAGATAGCTTTTATCCTAATGAAAGTTGGTTAACAATAGGACATAACAAGAACAAATTCTACTAATTGCCCTTTGAAAATTGCTCTCTAGACTTCCAAAATTGCTCTAGGGCACCCTGAAATGACCTTTATACTCCCAACAACAGTTACTGTCTGCGTTGCACTAGTGGCACTTAAGTGTCGTTGCATTCTGCCTTATATTAGAACAACAACTCACACTCCAACACTTCTTAAAAAAAAAAAAAAACTTTCCTCCCTTTAAACCAACCTCCATCTAAACCAACCTCGATCCCTTTGTTGTAAACCACAACAAATGAAATGACCAAGATACAAACATTGCTTGTAAAGCAATAGAAAAGGATAAATGTTAGTACAGATCAGGAAATTATAGTACATAAACACAATTATTTATATTGTTTTGATGTTGTTTCAAGATGTAATGAAAGAGTTGAAAAGGAAGTTGTTTCAAGAGATTATTTTGAACTTGATCCTACTGCCCTATCAATCGAAAGCAGGACAGCAAGATCAATTTTAAAACAACCTCTTGAAACAACTTCCTTTTCAACTCTTTCATTACACCTTGAAACAACATCAAAACAATATAAATAATTGTGTATTCTGACTAAGGTTAAAGATTATTGACCAAACATAAAGCACATTGATATATAAGTATTTCAAACATTAGTAGTTTCTTTTCTTCCTCAGATTTTAAAAATTCATATAAAGGCCAAATACCGTATGAAGTCCTGGAGTCAAGTAGCAAACAACTTGAAATCCAGTCGGGCGTCCTTCAATTCGAGACATTGGTAAATTTGTTGACCATCTGTGCATACACAAATAACATAATATTAAGTGATATCATGCAATAAACAAAAAATAACAACAAAAATGCCATCAAAACGAATCAAAGGTGACAACAACAACAACATACATCTACCATGTTGAATAAACTATACAATCAATAAATAAATAACATGATTAAGCTAATTCTAGTATGCAATAAACAACAAAAAAAAACTTACCAAAAGGAAACAAAGTGACAGCAATATACATCTACCAATACCATACTCAAATAATTTTCTAGAACAGGTACTCAAAACTTTTTATCATTTTTAGAAGAAAAAAAATTCTTTCAAATTATCATTTTTTTTAAGAAAGTTGTGACAAACGTGCTCTAATTCTAATAAAAAAATTGAGAATTGAAGTTGTTACCCAGTGAAAGAACCGCATAGAAACGCGGTTTCACCTCCATGAGGCCAAACAAACAAGTGAGGAATGGAAAAAGGTTGAGGATCAGGTACTGGTACATCACTACTACTTCCATTTCCTCCTCTACCTGCAGCTAATGAACCAGACATTTCAATCTCTAATCACAAACAACTGAACAATTGAAGCAAGAACTTAAATGTTTTGTAAAATAATGTAGCAAATAGCGTGACAAAGTTCATATTTATATTAATTTAGGCAGGAGAAAGAAAACATAAAAAGTATAAAGTTTGCATTGTGAACTGTGTTATGGTAATGACTACAAAATTATCAATCAAGTGAATAAAAGTGAGACGTAGGAATCAAAATGTTGTAGAGTTTTAGAAAAAGGAAGAATAAAAAGAAGAAGAATACAAATAAAAACAGAAAAAGCGCTTAACCTTATATGGATGCATGCTACTGTGAACTGTCCTCTAACTCAAGTTTCTTGTTGTTTGGCATACCACTAAAATGAGTTATTTCTGATTTTGGGGTTTTCCAACGGCTAATAGAAGATGATGAACTTTTGTTTTGTAAGTGGACATGGTTTTTTTCTTTCTTCTTTTGTGAACCGAGAGTATCCTCCGCATGCAACTGCAATTTTGCAAATATTAATGCCTTGAGTTGTAATGGATGACGAAACTCTCCCTTAAGAGAATTTAACATTGCCACATTCTCATGTTTTGATTTGATTGACCTCTAATTAAGTTGAAAAAGATTATTAATTATCATCCCATCCAAGTGTTTTTGAGTCTAAATTTCATCACTAATCTCGTACTAAGTAGAAAAAATATGTATGAAACAATATCTTATAAGAAAGCGAAAAGTTAAATGTATTTAATCTATATTTGATTCAAATACATTCGATTTTTTTATTATACTTTTTAAGAACGAACAAACAAACGAATATACCCTCAAATTTGGTTTCATTATTCATTGCACAGAAAACCATGAATGTCATACCAAATTTAATGAGTATTAGAAGAACACGATTTTAGGATTCTAAAGCAGCCACTAATAATCTCCTTCTAAGTTCTAAGCATGACATTCAAATTTCGTGTGCGGTGAACAATTGATACTCCCTCTCTCCCAATTTAAAACGAGTCTTTTACTCATTTCACATTTATTACAAAAAATGTATTAGTGAAGGAGAGAGAAAAATAGTTTTAAGTGGTCTTATCAAGTATTTGTTTATTTACCATTATCATAAATGCAAAGTAGAATATAATGAATTGAGAGTGATAAACGTAATATTAATTAGAGTTACAATTGAAGGAAAATAATTAATATTGCATTGAAAACTGAAATGAGTCAGTTATTTTAAGTACATTTTTTTTAATTTTTATTAAAGAATAAAGTTGATGTCGTGTTTTTGTAGAAGTTTTTAATGTTGAACATGCCAATAATTATGTAGTTTATTCCCTAAGAAAAATTATGTAGTTTGACTAATGATGCACTGATTAGAACAATAACTCATATAATTGATCGGGTCAACTAATGATCCGAGTGTTAAAATACTGATGCATCACGAGTTTAAACAACATGGGGTTAGGTAGCTCAACTAGTCTGAGATAAGAGTTAAAAAGTTGAAGGTCTACGATTCAAGTATAAATTGTTGCAATGTGTAGTAAACAACAATTACGTTAGGTTATAATAGAGAATGATTTTACTCAGTATAAAAACAGAGAATGATTTTATATTATCTTAAACAATTTAATAAACTATTGATTGTTATATATTAAAATAAAATAAAATAAAGGGTTAAATAAGTTTTTTGTCTCTATAAATATAGCGAATTTTGATTTTCGTCCCTAAAAAATTAAACTGGATGTTTTCATCCTCATAAAAAAGTTTATTTTGTTTTTTGTCCTTAATGCCCAATTTGTGTTCATGTAAATATCAAGATTATAACTCTTTTATGTTCAAATTGTATCTATATTATGTTCGTTTATTATGTTCAACCTTTGTATATTCTTATTGTGTTCAAAAAATTCAAAAACATGTCAAAATTATATTCATTAGGGACCAAAAATAAAATAAAAAATTTTGTGAGATGAAAACATTCAGTTTAATTTTTTAGGGACTAAAATCAAAATTCACAATATTTATAGGGACAAAAAACTTATTTAACCCTAAAATAAAATAAGGGTACCCAACCTTGCTAATTGAAATGGGAGGTTCTAAAGGACCTATGAATTTCGACCAAAGCTCAAACTTGCCATTTGAAATGGCGATGTCATTCTAGGTTAAGCATCGTATGACATGGTGTGGGTATAGCCACATCAGATTATTGTCCTTTTTTCTTCAGATATAGACACAGTAACAACACACACATTTCTCTTCTTCACACATGTCCCCTCTCTCTCTCTCTTAATATTAGGTAAGTCAATTGATTCTTTAAATTTTCATTTGTCCTTCCTTCTCCGATTGTTTGTTTTCGAGTTTTAGAATTGAGAATTGTCAATGAGTTGAGAGCAAACTTATCAATTTAGAGCTTTAGAGATTAATGAGTTGAATCCAAATATAGTTTACAATAGAACATATAAACGTACTTTGATTCATGCAACCGATCAAGTTATCAGGGTAAATTTTTTTTTAAGGAAATGTAAAGCTTGATTATTGTTAACTATTGATAATTAACTGAGTCAGTCCAATTCACTGCTCGCAACCCGACTTGAACATAGAGTGGTTCTTCTTTTCTCCATCACTAGATAAATCAGAGCATGTAAATCACGCCACGTGGACAACATTTATTATCTTAATTAATCAACTAAGAAAGAAAAATGAAAAGAGACTCGTAAAAAAGAAGAACCGCGAGCACAACCAAAAACCCTGCGTTCCCTCTTTCCATCGTCGTCGTCGACCGTTGTCTTGCAGTCGCCGGGAATCATTACCTTCGAATCTAAACCACGCCGGCAATGGCTGATTTTCAGACTTCCACCCACCGATCGAAGTGGATCTTCTCTCCTCAAAAATTGATTGAGAAATATACAGCTGCCAATAAGAGAGCCAAACAAACCCTAGACAACTGTGGAGCTACTCTAATGGAAGTTGATGTTGATGGCTCTTTAACATATCCTCAACCCCACCCCAATGCAAGCGATAATGGTCAACATTTATTCTCAATTTTTAAGTTTTTTTTAAAATTATTTTGTTCACAAGAGTTGTGTGTTTATGTTAGGTGAAAAGCATTCTCGGATAAAACCTCTTAGTATTGAAGAAGAACAAAGTATAAAGGTATTTTATGAAAATAAGCTGCAAGAAGTGTGTAACAATTTCCACTTCCCTCATAAGATCCAGGTATGCAATCTCATAAGAACTGCGGCAACACTGTTTGTTTTTCTGTAATCAATATTTTGAAATTGTTTATGCTACACAGGCAACAGCCCTCATCTTTTTTAAAAGGTTCTATCTGCAATGGTCTGTCATGGAACATCAACCAAAAAATATAATGTAAGATTTTCTTTGTTTTTTTTGCAAAATTAAGTAGGAATTCAGACTCATTGGTTGTTAGTTGTTACGGTGAACTCATATTAGTTTATTAGTTGTTTGAAAATGTTGGAATTGGTTACGTTATTAGTTGTTTGATAGATGGATTGGTTATCAGTTTTCTCGTTTCATTAATATTGTTATCCCTTTGAACGTTTACTTGCTTTTCGTGATATCATTTGTTTGATTAGGTTTGTGTTCGTCGTTGGTTATAAATATATATTGTATTTATTATTTTATTTATTTGTTAGGATCCTAGATTCTTCAGATAGCTCATTCAATTTTGATTTGATCCCGATATTATGGGATCATGTTTGCTCTACCTCTTGTATGTATATACTTGTAAATCTCTTATCTATTATATGAGAAATAGTGTTTGATTTATTCATTAGCTTCTCAGTAACTCAGAGGAAACCTTTGTACAGGTTGACCTGCATATATGCTGCTTGTAAGATAGAAGAAAATCATGTATCGGCTGAGGAGCTTGGTAAGGGGATTTCACAAGATCATCAAATGATTCTCAATAATGAGATGATAGTTTATCAGGCACGGAAAGGCCTCGTATATCATATTGTTCTAGTTTTTTTTTTATATTATATCGTTTTATTTTATTTTTAGCCCATCAATGACAATAAACCCTGGTTATGCAGAGTCTGGATTTTGATCTTATTGTTTATGCTCCATATCGCTCAGTTGAAGGTTTTACAGATTCTATGGAGGTTCGTCTAGTTGGCTGTGTGGAATTCTTTTTAAATGTCTACAATTTCGTGCATTTCAAAATAAATCTTTTGCTTTCTCTCATTTTATTTTTGCTTAATAATCCTATGAACTGTCTACCATTAACATATTTTTTTAATGATTTTATGTTGAACTGAAATTTGTGACTATGGTCATTGATAGGAATTTTGCAACTCTGGTGAGGACGAGCTTCAAAAACTCAAGGTACTATTCTAATTTTTTTTGTCATGAATAATCATCAGGCTGAGCACAATGTTGTGGTCATTAGAATTTTTTTGGCTTATGGTTTTACATATAGGAGTATCATTCCCCATTTTCTGAACAATTAGTGGTCATTACTTATTACTTGTCCGAGATTGAGATCGTTTCAAGTTTTTGGAACTGTAGGCAATCTCAGCCATAAAAATATTTTACTCTATAAGGGATGTGATTGCATTTTAATCCGTTGCATTGAGAACTGCAGACACATAGTTTCTTTCTAGAGTGTAGATGAGCTCATTCTCTTCCTCCACATGTCTTGTCTACTTGTAACATAATGCAATAATTTATGTTTCAATTGAATGTAATAAGTAGCAGAATGTACCAATGCCCTCTTGAACATAAAAGGTGCTGTAGCATCCTCTACCTCTCTGTGCGTGCGCACCCACACACGCGCGCACATGACATATCAAGTGAGAGGTGCAGGAGTCCATACTCATTCAATCCTATGTGAATGATCAAAATTAAAATTTCACTTCTCATGTTCTCATCCAATACCTTCCTATATATATGTATGCATGTAGTAAGCATTCATGTAATGTAATGCTTATTTCCTCTATTCTCTTCAGGCCCGGCCTTGAGGGAGTGCAAGGTGCTCAATCAAGCCGGGCCTCCAAAAGCTATGGGCCTCAAAAAAATTAACTCTAATACCCACCCCCACTTAAATAAAAAATATATATGTTACTTCTTTACACGTTTGAGGTTTTTCTAGACTTTAGTTCTCCTATCTGGACATAAATCTGGTACTATCAAACCACCCCCAATTTGTATAATCACTTAATCAATCAATTTAAAAAGCTATTTCATTGAAAGAATCACAACAATCATTTCTTTTTCACATAAACCATTCGTTTTTCCCTTTCCCACTACGGATAAGTGACAAATCCAAACGACGTCGTTAGTAAATTCTACCTCTCTTTCACTTAATTTTTTTGTATTTCGTTTCATGTTTAGAAGCTCATTCTGATTCTATTTTTTTAATAAAGCTAAACTACACAAAAATTGCGTTTTTATTTTATTGGGGGCCTATTTTAAATAGAGAGCCGAGCCTCCTATTTCATAGGGACGGCCCTGATTCTCTTCCATTTAAGTATAAAGAAATAGCTAACTGTTTCATCATACTTTTTCTCCTGCTGTATAGGCTTTGCAAAACACAGCAAGACTGGAAGTTGATAAAATGATGCTTACAGATGCACCACTCTTATTTCCTCCTGGACAGGTATTCTCAAAATAGTCTGTAAATTTTGTAATTCCATTGTTAGATTTAATATTCTTGTGACAAGAATAGTTTGTATCTTCCTGATGCAGTTGGCCTTGGCTGCTCTGCGTACCTCAAATGCAGTCCATACAGTTGTTGATTTTGACAGGTACTTGTTTCACATGTTTCTTTGTGATAATTACCTCAGAGACCCTAAAACAGTTTCCATTAGCTGTTATTTGTTTCATAATCACGTGACAACAAAATGACCTGCCTGGGGTTTGGATTTTAGTATACTCTTCGACCCAGATTAATGTCTCTACTCAGACATTTACTCCTACACTTGCACTTGCAGTTTTCTGAGTAGAATTTTTTCCCATCAGAATTCTACGCACACAATGACTGAGCTTCTTGAATCGTTGGATGCAATTGATTCTTGGGTAATTGTTTCTCATCCTAGTAGATGTCGCTCAACTGAATTATTGAAGTGTTAATTCCAAATTTCCATGTTTTATTAGCTTGGTAATGTGGTTTTATTCTGTTTACATTGACTAATGTGGCTTCGGCTATATATATGCAGGTTAGAAAATACAGAAGTCCTTCAGAGAAGGAATTGAAGCACATCAACCGGAAACTGAAGTCTTGTTGGGGCCATAGCTCTCATGACGAGTACTTCCTTTACCCTTTTACGTAGAATTGCCTGTTTGAGAGGGATTTTCGTGTTATTATATAATAATTTTGTATTGCTTAACAGGGGAAAGAAGAGGGAAAAGAAATCAAAGCACAAGTCCAGAAAGAGCTCAAATGAAGCACACAATGCATAGCCTCTTCTCTAGTTTTATATTCCGTTTAGTTGAGGCACTCATCTGATTTTTGTAAGGGAGTTTTTTTCTTTTCTGGGTTTCTATTGAACATGAAGGATGGTGTGTTGAAGAGTTTGTTTTCTTGAACACACACCGACATAATGGACAGACCTTGTCCGTTTAGTTGGAGGAAAGGAAAGATGTAATTCGAAACTTTTGTTGTATGGAGAGGAGGGAGCAAAATCCCTCTTGAGCCAATTTTAGCGCAACTTAAAAAATGAGAATTCTTTTGGATACAGAGAAAATATTTGTTTAAAATTTCGACTGGATACAGAGAAAATATTTGTTTAAAATTTCGACTTTATTTTATTTTATTTTTTATATATAATACAATATTAAGTATTGCAAAAGTGACAGCAGTAAATTTACACATTCTCTTAATTAAAATTCTTTTCTTGTCATACAAAAAACTACACATAAAATCACTTCCATCCATTCTCATCGGTTGAGTCAACTGGACTAAGTGATAGGTAACATTTCCCTCCCTATAGGTGTACCAGAGAATTAGTGACTGACCAAGAATCTTCGGAAAACTCCTGCAAAAACTTACTAGTGAGTCTGATTTTGGAATGTTTGCTGCTTCGCATAGGTCCTCTCAATTGCCTTTTGTATGACATTTACACCCCAAGGAACTAGTTCATATTAAGAATATGGTTTTTGATGATGCTGTTCATATTCCTTGCTTATGGTGTTTCTAAAGTGCTTCTGTGTTTTGCCATTGCTGCATTCCACTTTTGCAGATGATCAATTAGACATACTACAGAGTACATATCCTTTCTCCTATTGTTTCGATTTCAAGTTCTGCAACATGTTATATTAGCTAGCCAATGTCGTACACTTACCTTCCCAAATTAAGTACCGTATACGGTATACTATTCTACACGTGTGTTGTACTTTCCCCCCTCTTTTAACAATGGATCATCTTTGCTAAAAAAAGCAATGGAATTGTGTATGTACGAGGGAATAAAATGGGAATTTCCATCACCGTTGAGGACATCGGATGAGTAGGATTTTGTAAAGCATAACTATACGTCAATAATCTTTTACACGTGATTGCATTTGATGAAAATTTAAAGGCTGTTTTTTTTTTTTTTATTGTTATTACAATGAAGGTTGATTTTTAAATGAATTATGATAAGAGTGTAATAATCTTTTGGAGTTGCTAGTTTTAAATTTGACACGGTCATCTTTTGACCCTATATTTTGTATAGGGATGTTTACTTATTTATTTTATTTTATTTAGTGTATGTTTGGTACAATAGTGGCCTTGTTAGAATCGTTAAGCGTCACTGTGATTTTGTAAAAGTTATATTATATATTTTTTTTACGTTAAAAGTTACATTATATAGTTTTTATAAAAGCGAAATTATATTATGATTTTGGCATATCTACCATTATATCAAACATATGTAAATCTTTCATTAGAGATTACAATTGACAAAATTATAGAAATATTTTATGTAAACCCTGTGTAAGAGTCTCATAACCTGAGAGATACTGAGGTTGTCAATGGGTACTTAGTATTTGCAAATGATCACCAATCACCATCATCCACCATTCCGATCTCTAAGTGACTCCATATTAAAAACCAATTATTGCCTTTATTTTTAATAGTTGAAACATCTTATTTTATTTTATTAAAAGTACTACTTATATCCCTTGTAATCAAATAGTTAGTATTAAATCCAATTTGGTGTACGAAAATTTACTTGGTGATATTTTCTCTCTCACACAATTGGTTCTATCACCTTCATACAATACAATGACGGATCTAGTTAGGGGACGGGCAAATGCTAACCATGAGATTATATATGGATTGTCTATAAATAAAATTAATTAACCATGTTTTCAATTTTCTTATGGTATCTGCGCTCCCTAATTTCTTTATTCTCTTTAGAGGTTTTGCATTTGTAGGTGTGACAAAATTTAAAACAACAATATGGATATTTTGGTAGTGCTTACGAGGATTGTTTCTTTTTTTGTGGTCGGGTTTGAATCCCAGACCTTGCATATACTATGCATTGTTCATATCAATTGAGTCAAGCCCACAAGGACTTACGAGGATTGTTTCTAGAGATATCAAATAGTTTTGTTTTACGGGTAATCATTTCAAATTATTACTCTTACAATTATGGGCAAAAATATATCAATGTTAATTTTTTCTGGTAACAAAAATATATCAATGTTATGTTCATGTACGAATATTTGACTCTAGAATGTAAATTTTCTGATTCCATCCCCGCCTTCATGCAAAACTTTAAATACTATTTATACTTCTCTAGCTTTGTAATTCTTTTCTTCTTAGACTTTTGCCGTCTTTTTTATTAAAAAATAATTATCAATGTAATTAATGAATATGACAACTCATATTTTCTATATTTATTTATTGACATGACAATAAATCATTAAATATATGTATAAAATAATGGTACACCAACATAATATATCAATTAAATTCATTAAAAAAAAGTAGATATATCCAAATAAAATAAAAAAAGTAAATAAATAGATCGGGTCAACCCGGTTAAAATCCGGTCCCAGTTTCGGGTCATTCATGACCCATTGGCGAATATAAGTTCCCGCACTGTGAAGAGTGGTGGATTGTTCCTGAAAATGGCGTTTCTACTCTCTACGAGCTTCACCGTTCCTTTACCCGTAAACAAGGTAGGTAAACACATTCATTATGAACTTCCCAACTTCATTTTCAACTTTCCGTTTGTGTTGCACACTAATTTATATAATCCAACTTTTTATTACTTTTTACCAGGGGTTGAACCATTTAGATTATGCTCTCACTAAATTTTCAAGGAAACCAACAATTACTACAGGTTTTCTTTTTTTCAACCTCTGAATGTGATGAAATTATCTTGTAGCATTTATTAATTTGTCAAAATTGAAATTGCAGCCTGTGTATGTAATCATTCATTTTTGTGTTGGTAATTTTGGTTTCTTAGGAGTGAATTAGTCATTGTTAGTATGGAATTGCTATTAATATTTAACTGGTTAGGTTGGTTGGATTAGAGTTTTGAATATGTATCTTAACTTTGGAACATGTTCTTTTTCATGTTTAACAAAAGAATGTGTTTGTAGAAGTTGTTATGAATTTCTAGTTTATGGAATGAGGTCATCCATTTGGATCACAAAAAAAAGAAAGCATATCTTTTGAAAAAGGGTGAAGCTTTAACAATCTCATTCTTCATAGCTCTTTGAAAACAAAGTGGAAGAGGACATCTTATTTTAAAGCTGCTTACTTTACATACATGCATACTCAGACTGCTTAGCTTGTTAGCTTATCTTAAATTCTTTCAGTTATACAATACTTCCTCAGTCCCAAATTATACGACGTTTTAGGTATTTCACGCATATTAAGAAATATACTTAATTTTGTGTTGGAAAGAGATATTATGAGTTGTTTTACAAAATTGTCCTTAATAAATGATATGTGAAAGATAAATGAAAGAATTGAAAGAAAAGATAGTAATAAATAGTTAAGGATATAATAGGAAAAGTAACATTAATGTTTCATTGATATTGTAAAGCAACGTATAGTTTGGGACAATTTTTTTTTTCAAAGCGACATATAATTTGGGACAGAGAGAGTATTATTGTAGAGTGGATTATTTTTTTCGGGTGTATTTCTTTTTTTTGTTGGCAAGTTCATTTATTGTAGAGTGGATTATTTCAGAATTATCCAGGGTCTGATCTTGATGTAGTTAATTTTCCCTTCTAGGTGTCTGTTGTGCACTGTTATCCTCTTCTATAATTGTCAAGCATTGTGAGATTCTGTGGTGAATTTGTTACACATAAATGAGAACTTAAGGTCTATTTGATTCAACGAGGGAAGGTGAAGGGAGGAATTTGAAAAGATTTTGTATTTGATTCTAGGAGAGAGTCGGGATTTTAATGGAGGAAAAGAGTAAAATTGTTTTTTACCATTCTAATATTTAAGATCATATTAAATAAAAAGTTATTTAAGTACAAACATGTAGCAAGTACTCCTTCCCGTCTATATCTCCTCACTTTTGAAGTGGAGCTAAAAATGGCTTAGGAGGGATTTTGCTCCTCTCCCGTACTGCATAGTGCATACAGATATCACGTGCATCTATCTGTATTATACGTATATTTGTGCTAGCTTCAACTTCAGGATTCAGACATTAGCATATTTTGGATGGTAGATTTTGTGGGATTGTTTTGATTTTTGAATACTTGCATCATGGTTGTCCTTAGCCTTCAATATGACTATAAATTATAATTGCAGCTCAAAACATTATAGGATCTTGCATCTCAAATAAACACATGTTATTCATTGAAAGAAGAGGAGGCTGTCAGCATTGCTTCATGTCATTGGCAAGACTTCTACATGACTCATACTCTTATAAAGGGAATGTAAATTGTTACACTAAAATAGTTATATCTGGTTATTGGGTGAGCCCTGATGTTGATGATGGGTGGGGATTTGTAGAAGCTTTTATTGATCAAATAACTTGATCTTGTTTGTTTTGGACAAGAGTTGATTTTACTTATTTATCATAGATGTAGGTCACAGTGTGGCTCTTGGTAAGCTGACCACTGTTTCTAGTTTTTTAAGGCTCAACAAACTAACTATTTTTTCCCCAGGAAAATTGAGGTTATCATGTATAAACGGCTACTGGAAAGACATCTATTACTGAAACAGTTAGTGATGAAACAGTTTTTCAACTGTAAGTGAATTCAGGTCAAGCAGATTTTACTCACAGAACAAAACTCTGGAGATTGGCCCTTGATTTGGTTTTGAATTTTGATTAATTTCGGGAGTTTGTAGTCGATGTCTTCAATCTCTCACAAAAGTTATCTATGGTTCTGTAAGACTTAATCCCAAATAGTGCATATCGTTTCAATCAGTCTATGCAATGAAATAATTAGCATGTTACTTTTTTGAGGGTTTGGAACACATCACCTATACACAAATTTTACCGACTCAAAGATCAGATCAATGTAATGAAATCTGGGCTTAATTTATTTGTCCTGCTATGGCAGAGTAGAAACCAACAGAGTCACGTGAATCTTAATCATCAAATTTTCATCTTCATTATTTGCTCCTTCTGTAAGTTACATTGATCTATTTACTACTCTTGTTTATGTTTACTTTACAGTGTCAAAACTGATCTGAAGTGTGGCAGCAGAACCAATACCTTGTTATGATTCATGTTTTGCCCAATTCATCCAACTTGATTTCATGAATTTTTGCATGTTTGTTTAGTGAACTCTACTACAAGTTGTAGCTTTTGTGCCACCGTGGATTCCTACCGTGGTTTTCAAGTTTACCAAACACAAGGTTCATAACTTGCATAATAATTCTGCATTCGTATATACTTATAGAATTTCTGGAATGAATCTAAGAATTAAAAGAGTAAATCAATTCTAAGATTGTATTTCAGCGCAATTACACATTCAGCAATTCCATACGGTGTAGCAAGAGTGTTGGATCTAAGTTCACATTTTCTCTATTCAAGGGATCCAATTAGTACATTGTATTGAAAGTTATGAACTCGATACCAAGCTATTATTGGTTACCAAGCTACCTCAAAAAAAATGCTATGCAGTTAGGTAGGTAGGAATGAATCTCGATACCGCAATTTCATGGTCGGAGCAAGTGGGAACAGTGATCATATGAATATATGATTATAATCGCATGGTTACTGATTTTAATGTATGCAATGCAGCTATTTGACAATACCCTAAATATACTATCTTTTTTTTGCTAAATCATGAGAATTAAGAAATTGATAGTAATATTAAATTTGTTACTCTATTCCTTTTTAAGTTTTGTTTTTTTTTTTACTTTTTTCACAAAGACGACCAATAAATTTTGTATGTTTGACTGATAAAAGTATGATACCATTAGAACAAACAATCACAATTCAAAGAAATCAATAAAATCAGAATTTAAAAGGATAGTAAGATGTTTGTTAACAAAGTTTGATCAATTATGTCTACATCCTTAACTGCAGTTTCTTTGCATCATACTCCTTCCGTTTTTATATGACTGTTGTTTTAAATTACTAACATGAAATTAAAGAAGTGGATTTTTAAAGTTTTTTCTTCGTGTTATACCCTTATTTCAATCCACCAATAAATTCCTATTTTTTTTGGAACACTTTCTTTTTCCAATAAATTTGATTAAATATTTCTTCTTAACAAACAATTAATCAACTTTCTCTCTCCAACAAACTCCTTTTTTCTTCACACTATCTCTTCCAAAACAAATTATTTTTTCCCATCATAATTGTTCTTCTAGTTTGCACTTAAATTTCTTAACATATTACCATCTTATTTATAACATTTCTATTCTACATGGATCTATTGTAATAGACTAACAGGCAACAAAAGTTTGTTTGAAAAAGAAAAAAAAAACCTTGTTTAAAAAAAACTTGAATTTTTTAAACAGATATGATGGTTCAATTATTATAGGTAACAAAAGTTTGTTTGTTTTTTTTTTTAAAAAAAAGAAACTTGATTAAAAAAATACTTAAATTCTCCAAATACACATGATTAGTTTTATTAAAAAGTAGTATGAGTAATTAAGAAAGTGTATAATTGACAAATAGTACCTTAAAATATCAAAACGACGGTTTATAAAAATAATTGACGGAGTATATTTTTCTAACGACAAAAATAGAGTGTAAAACATCGTGAGAAATCTAAGACATCTTAACTAAATTGACACATCAAAGGTCCCATATATCATTTGTTGCAGCCTAAAATTAATTAATATAAAGAGAACAAAGCTTAGAGTTTAAAAAAAAAACCAAAGAAATAAGGTATCGTTCTGTTGTGAATTTTTGTGGAAATTATTATTATTATTATTGCTGCTGCTGCTGATATTAATTTATGGTACGTTTGACTTGGTTTTATACCCATGTTTTGATTCAAAAAAAAATTAGCTGTCTTTCCTTTATATCTCTAATGTGGCAATAACACTCCTTGGTCAAAGCTTAATTCTCTCAACAAAAACATTGGTGTGTCTATATTAATGGACGTTTTCTTGGAAAAGAAGTGCGTGCAGTAATTACAAATACGGTTGGGAATAGGCTAGGTCAGGCCAGACTTTGATAGGTCTGAGTCTGGCCTACGAAAAAAATTGCAAGTCTAAGCCTGGCCTACGGCTTTTCATAGGCCTATTTTTTTGGCCTGACCTAGCTTATTTAAAAGTCTATTTACAGGCCTACTTATTATTAAAGTCTTAAACATTCCATTTTATCTACTTTTAAATAGGCTAAATAGGCCTTAAAACCTATTTCATTGTAAGACTTGTTTATCACTATAAGGCTTTAAAAGCCTATTTCACTGTAAGGCCTTAAAGCCTATTTAAAAAGTTCATTATTTGAGTTGTTTCTTTATTTCTATGTTTAATATAAATTATATTTTATTATAAATAAAAAATAAATTTTAATAACACACATAATTAGGCCGTCCTATTAGGCTTCGTAGGCTTTTTTGATAGCCTAAGTTTGGCCTATTTACTTAAATATGCTTTTTCAAAAGCCTAAGCCTAACCTATTTAATAAACAGGTCAGGCCAGACCATGCCTAAACAGGCCATGTCGTAGGCCCCCTTTGGCCTGTCTGACCTATTCCCAACCCTAGTTACAAACGTACAAAGAGAAAAACTCTACTATCCCTCACAAATTAATTTGTTATTTCATGAAATATTTCAATGCTTGAAATTAAATCTGTTGTTTCATGAAATATTTCAAATTATACAACAACATCAAAGACAAGTAAGTTTGTTGATCTCATTCTTTTACTTATACTTAATTGATTCTTATATTTATATATTGATTATTGTTATTTGTAGATATATTATTCTTTTTTTTTTTGGTACATTTGTAGAGATACTCTTATACCTGATTTTACAAAAGTCTTAGGATTTTCTCATGTCGTTTATCAAATTTATCTTGGTGGAGAAACTATGGAGAAATTGAGAGTTATCAATGGACTTCACCAATTTGGATTCCGAGTTTCTTCGCAAACAGTGGTGGCTCTCTCTATATTCGCCGAAACAGGTTCCATATCTCAGATTTTGAAGAAAAATAAATTAATAGATATAAATGGTTTTATTGTATGTGGTTAAATTTGTCCTTGTGCTCTTTTGATATGGCTATTTCGGTTTGTTATATTTGTGTTGATGAGTGAGTTATGACTCTTAACGTGAATTAAAAGATAAACTCAATTCTAATTAGTTGTATGTGCTTTAAGGATCCATTCATTTGACGGTTTTTTTTGGGTAAAATATCAGTATTATTTTTGTCAATTAGGTTAGTGGCTAGAATTTACCTTTTTATCAAGATGAATATATACACCGTGTCTAAGGTGAACCCTAATAATGCATGTTCATGCAAACTGAGATATGCTCGTGGGACTCCATATTTTTTAATTCATTTGAATATGTTGTTTGAGTTTTAATGTATAACAAAGCCTCTATGTGGTGTGCATTGTCTACCATCACCGACCATATTTTGTAGTTATCTAAGTAACTTGGCGATATGGAGAATCATGTTGTGTGTGTTTTTGAGCTTGTGTCATTGAAAAATGTTGCCCGTGGTGTAATCTGCGGTTTCTAGTATTTGAAGTGAAATGAGTATTTTTTTTTATATATATATAATGCATGATAAATTTAGAGATCTTATTATTTCGGCAAGAATAGCATTTTGTTAGATTGTATAATAAATTCACACATGGATCATATTTACCCAATGTTCGGTTGTTGCTTTGCATTCTTCTAAGTAGATGTGTATAACAAATCTATCATTGGATTTAATTTTTTCCTTAATAGAGATGCTATCCTTTCGAATTTATTTAAATAATATATATATATATATAAATATTAGCATGTAAGTAGTTGTTGTTTCAAACAAAAAAAAACATGTAAGTAGTTGTTACATGCTTCTTTTTGCACAAATAATACAAAACAAATTACATATTGTGAGAAAAGATGAAAATTATTTAAAAAAGTGACAATTATTATATAGAATTTTTTTTGAGGGGGTTATTACATAGAGTTTTTCCGCATATTTTTTTTATATTCTATTTAAAGAAGGGTAGGGAAAAAACTCTATGTAATAACCCCTCAAAAAAAAATCTATATAATAATTGTCAATTTTTTCAATATTCTTCATCTTTTCTCACAAGACGTAATTTGTTTTGTATTATTTGTGCAAAAAGAATCATGTAACAACTACATGCTAATATTTGTATTTATATATTATTTAATGTAACAACTACTTTTCTTCATTATTGTGTTTTTGCCAAAAGGGGTCTTATGTAGGGATAGAGGTTTTATGGACAAATTATAAGTTAAATAATTTACCATTTTCAAAATAAATAAGGAACATCAACAACATTAATTATTTTAGTCTCTCATTTTTTTTCCATCTATTTCTTTTCCTTTTCTTCTCTTTAGCCTCATTTTTCATTTATTTGTTCACGTCTATTTTTTTATTTTTTTTGTATTTTCTTCTTTTTGCACATATGCATATGCGTATATCATGTAGATCATCCATGTAAAATTTTATAAAAATCTAAAATCATTTGATATGGTTTTGAAACCCATCAAAATTAACGGTTTATTCATTTTTATATAACACTGTTTATTCATTTGAATGATTTCCAGCATACACACACAAGAGGACCATCTTAAAGCTCCAACATACACCGAGTCATGTGCTTTTTCGAAGTAAACCTTGAAAATCAAACAGTTCTTCTTGTATCGCTTTGCTAAGTCCACCACTTCATTCAACAAGAGCAATGGAGCACCATCTTAAAGTTGTCTTCCTTTAACGAAAGTCGACTGAGTCGGAGAGATTATGGAATCCATCACCAAGAAAATCCTATTAACTAGGACCTTGGCCACCAACTTATAAATACTTCCAAGGAGTAAGATTGGACAGAAATCCACAAAAGAATGAGAATCTAGAACCTTTAGAATCAAGGTAAAAAAATAAGCTGAGATACTTTTAGGAAGGCAATCATTAAGTTGAAATTGAGGTTTTTAATTCATTTGGTTTTGAGGTTTTTAATTTATAACTACATATATGTCCTCTAACTTTTGCTCTTTAGTGGTGGAAAGCTAGTTCTGAACCAGACCTCAGAACTCATCTTTACCAGTGTATGCATGGGTGGTTGTGTAGCTTGTCAGAGAGGACACAACATAAGAGAGTAAATATAAAGCATAATTAAATCGATAGTATAGTTGAGAAGTGGTCCCAAATTCCCAATATAGAGAGGAAATGCTAGTTGAAACCCTAATTCTGACATAAGCTTCAAACTGAGAGTTAATCACTTTGCTATGTCAACATAATTTAATGGGAGGCAATGTCCTAATACATCATTTGAAATTAGTAGAATGAAGCATGCCTGAAATTTGATTGGATTTTCACGGTTAATTATGCAAATTAATGAAAACGAGATAGTGGTCCCCGGTTTTGAAGGTTATGAAACCAAAATTCTAGTACATGTACGCCAGTTTGTTGATAAAACTTTCCATTGTTCCTGACTAGCTACAATTTATATACTTGTATTTTGATTATAAACTAAGGTTATATATCTGCAGATATCTACACTCTCTGAGGCAAGGACGATATTAACCGTTTTGGGAGAGGTATAATCAAACGCATCAATAAACGTTGCAATCAGTCTTATAAGTAGCCCTTTATACTTTCCATTTATTAAATTTGCTTATGAAAAAAAGATAGGCTAATGTTTTAAGGACACTTTAACAACTGCTGAACTACAAACTAAATTGGACTAAAATGGTGATCTTTGACCGGTCGGTCCTGACATAGTCGTATATAAAATCACTAATTAACCAAAGTTCTAAACTAACGATATATATATTCTGAAAATTATACGGATTTTGAAGGCACCAATGGATCTATAATCCAACGTGAGGGAAAGTTCTGCAGTGCCAAAAAAAAATAATACAAGAAATAGCAAGATATATATAAAACAAAATTAAAAAGATGGGATGAATTTCACTACTAAAAATAGGTTAAATTGTGAGCTGGGAAATTTAGAGAGGCCGGGAAAACATGAAATTCTTATAGTGTTTCATTATAAACTGATTTGTGTCCTTTCAACTCAATTCAAGACCTGGCAAAATTTGAACGATCAATATTAGTAAGCTGGATCTAGAATGGTCAAATTTACTAACCCTTACAAAAATTTCCCAACATTCTTTTGCTAATTGATTACAACAATCTTCACAATAATCTCATGGAATTATATAGGATTTCGATTTCGAAACATACCTTCAGCAAAAATTGCCTTTAATTT
>Ga0315913_1003170_pt1 | contig 19687 bp, 9 predicted proteins | sample MpolsnodulesMG_FD_207736 | JGI IMG/M metagenome (GOLD analysis project Ga0315913, IMG submission 207736) | Medicago polymorpha root nodule microbial communities from Los Angeles, California, United States - small nodules | ecosystem: Host-associated > Plants > Roots > Nodule | place: USA... | reverse complement strand
ATGTATATAAGTGATAAAATGTTCCTTTTTTTTTTATTTTTTTTCAAGTTTGATTAGTTTGGACATGATGATATAATAACCATATATGCATTTCAAGGGGAATTCAATTGCTTAGTTTGATTAGTTTGGATTTTTGTGTTATAATGTATATACGTATCAAATATCAATCAAAATCATATATGCCTACAATATGTATCATTTATATTTGTATACCTTTACGTTCCTTTGAAATGTCTAAATACATTGTCCACGTATTTATGTTATTTTTAATTTGTTTTGTACAAATATGGCTAGGGATGAGGATGAGCAGCAGCGGCTTATTACAGAGGATAGGATGCGCAAAGGTAAAGCGGTGAGTACCGCTAGCGCTCGGAGAGAAAAGTTAGATCAAAACTCGTATGTCCCAAAGACTCGGAAGCGCAGGGACCCGAGGATAGTTGGAGAGGGCTCACAGTCGCAGATGGATTACTCCTCCCAGATGGTCTATCCGACACCAGCACATGATTATGCCGGGTATGCAAATGAGGGTTTTGTTGGATATGATCGGATGGAGGAGGAGAGAATGTTTTATCAGCCGCAGGACGAGGCAGAGGATGAGGAGGTGACAGATGATGAGGAGGTGCTAGAGGATGTTGTGGCGGATTATCTTGACGCAGATAATGTAGCTTCTGAGTAGGGATGGGAATAGGCCAGGCCAGGCCAGGCTTTGATACGCCTGAGCCTGGCCTACGAAATATTTTGCAGGTCTGAGCCTGACCTATGACCTTTCATAGACCTATTTTTTTGGCCTGACCTGACCTATTTAAAAGTCTGGCTTGGCCTGAAAGCCTATTTACAGGCCTACTTAATATTATAGTCATTAAATATTCAATTTTGTCTATTTTTAAATAGGCCAAACTGGCCTTAAAGCCTATTTCATTGTAAGGCCTATCTATTGCTATGAGGCCTTAAAAGCCTATTTCACTATAAGGTCTCAAAGCCTATTTAAAAAGTCCATTATTTGAGTTTTTTTCTTGATTTTTATTCTAATATAAATAAAAATCAATTTCTTAATATAAGTAAAAAATAAATTTTAATAATATGCATAAATAGGCCGGCCTATCAGGTTTCGTAGGCCTTTTTTGATAGCCTAAGCCTGGCCTATTAACTTAAATAGGCTTTTTCAAAAGCCTAAGCCTAGCCTTTTTTATAAACAGGCCAGGCCGTAGGCCCCTGTAGGCCGGCCTGGCCTATTCCCAAGTGGAGGATAGTCAAATCACCAGAGGAAGAGGAACAATTAGAAAATCTATAAGAGAAACTATTATGAAAGATTTAGAAATAAATGAGTTGGACCGAATGATGGTTTATCATAGACATCATGGCGTAATTTGATCCATGTAGCCGACCCAACTTAGTGGGAAAAGGCTGGGTTTCTGTTGTTGATAGCAGTATAGTTAGTGGACACCTGTTTTTACTCTATAACTTCTAATGCTTAGTTAGTTGAAATAGTCAGCTATTTTCAAGTTTTGTTGTGCTTAGCTGAAAAAGTTAGTTAGCCTTAATCAAGTTTATAGATACTAGGTGTATCTTCTGGATTCTGCATCATGCAGCAATTCAATTTTCAGTAATAATAATTTTCAAACACTTTCTCTGATTCTTTCAGTAATAATATTTTTGACTTATGGTTAATAAAATAACGTATCGCCTTAAACATGGCTTAGTGGTAGCTGACCCAATGCTACAATATTGAATCCTACCATTAGTAATATATGCACTAGTTCCTGTGTACCAGTTCACATTTCTCTTGTGATATGGATCATTATGAACCTGTGGTACACATTCCAGATTGTGAAGAGGGACAACTTCGTTCCTCACATGACTGCGACATCAGAAATTTCCATAAAAAGAAGAAAATGTGAAAGATCAAGGAGAAAGAAACTAAAAGAAGCAATGGAAGACGAGTGCGACAGCAGCTGAAGTGGAAGAAAAGTTGATGACCAGTTGAAAAGAAGAAATGTGGAAGATGAAAGAGTGAAGTTCAGACCACCCATGCCAAGTTCGGTTGGTGGATACATAAAAAGAAGAAAATGTGAAAGATCAAGGAGAAAGAAACTAAAAGAAGCAATGGAAGACGAGTGCAACAGCAGCTGAAGTGGAAGAAAAGTTGATGAACAGTTGAAAAGAAGAAATGTGGAAAATGAAAGAGTGAAGTTCAGATCACCCATGCCAAGTTCGGTTGGTGGATACATTGCCCCCCAAATACTAGATCTGAGGGCATCCTCTCAAAGTACTCACAGTCTTCATTAGCTTCTATAAATCCAATGTGCCTATCTATAAAATGCAGGTACCCCCATTCGCTCCCCCTTGAAATTGTTGCATATACATACACATATGGCATGCGGCATCATGGATCCACTTAGTCTAAGTTTAAAGACTCACTCCAAATCAGAACAATTTGTTTTCCTTGGATCTATGTGGGCAGCTAAGTTGATAATTTTACACATTTATAATAATTAATATGTGACCAAGCATTCAGCCATGGTGAAAGTAAAACAACCAAAACATACAAACTCTTCCACCAATCATAAACCACACTGTCATATCATATTCACCAGAACACTTCAACTCTACTAAAAATCTCTATCGCTCCCTTCAACTCTACTAAAAAAAAAAACTCATCTGTTTTCTTATTTCTCAGCTGAGAGATACTGTTGTGTTGTCTATAAAATCAGAGATGATGGCACAGGGCTTCAGTAGTGTCGTGTGTCAAACTAAACCACCCAAGCAGGTGGGCCATTTGGCCAATTCACAGTAATGATGATGGCAACAAAAATTACTATGAACAGCCTAGTCCTCACCGGCATAATGGATAAGAGAAAGAAAAAAAAGCTTCACACTTCTCATAATGTATCTAATCGAGTAGAAGCTTGCTACAATCCTTTTTGGGTATTTCACATATCAACTAAGCCTTATCCCAGTAAGGGTCTATTCCGGTTGTCTTATTTGAGCTAATCTATTGATATAAGGATTTGTAAGACTTTTAGAGAGTTTACAGAAACAACTTACGAATGTACATAAGCTGTTTTTAGCTTTATTTCTATACGCTCACCAAAATAGGCTATAAAAACAACTTATAGCTTATATGAAACATTTATGAAAACACATTGTATTTATTTATCTTATGTTATAGAAACAGATAACACATAAGAGCTTTAGATGATAAACATTTATACTATAAGCACTTAATTAAGCTTGGGAGTTGGTTAGATGGATAAAACAATGTCGTAATTCCCTAATATTTTTAAAAACAGATAACTTAAACTTAAATTCTCTCTTAATGGTTTAACCCATATTTTTAACTATAATTTACTGCAATACTTCCAAAATTTAAGAACCGTTTTCACTTTCTTCTGTTTTTCGCTTTCATTTTTTAAATTTTCAACACCCATCATCAAAGAATAAACCACCAATTTAGTCCCTAAACTATGTACATATAATAAGTAGTCTCTAAAGTTTAAAGTATCTAAAATCGGTCAATTTAGTCCCTGCTATTCAAGATCTTATGAATAAATTGACGGTTTTTTAAATACGTTAGGTACCAAATCGTCCTATTTCAAATAGTTTAAACTACTTGTTATATTCATATAGTTTAATGACTAAACATATCTTTGGTTTCAATTTTAGAGGGTCAAAGGTGATTCTACAGGTTGTAGAATTGATTTTATCATGTTTGGATGATTTAAAGTAGAATTGATTCTATTTCTACCTGAAGCTAGAATTTGTAGCTTTTGACTTCCACGACTTAAATTTATTGTTAAAATCACTTTTACATAAATACATCCAAACATACGTCACTTTACACTCGAGTCACTTTTATCTAGAATCAAAAGTACAGATCTTGCACACATAAACAAAAATACAATACAAAAGACAAAGTAAGAAAATTCGAAACTTACATCATAGCCATCATTACTTGTTTGAGATCATTTTCAACATTCCTCATATTAACAATGGATTGAGCACAGAATATGAGAGCCAACCACGAACCCAGCTTATACTGAAACAACAATAATAATAAGATTAATTAATGATCGATAGATCAATCAAAATCAAAAGAAAAAGAGAAGAGATCTATGATAGATAAATACGAACCCTGAACATAACGCCGGCGACACCGAATAAGACGGCGATGAAACCGGCGTAATCAATCGGAAGATCTTGTGGAGGTATCACCGGTGGTACGTATGGCTTCGCCGATGATGGCTGACGTGGATCGCTCCCATGCGATGACATCTTCTGCCTCTCTCTCTCTCTCTCTCTCTCTCTCTCGTCTTACTCTCTCTCACGGTAGTTTTCTGTTTACCTATTTTACTTATAACAAAGTTTTTAAAAAATTTAAGTGCAAATTACAATAAATTCCTAACATGAAAAAAATAATAATAATAATTGTTTGTTATGGGAGAGGTTGTGAGATAAAGAGAGTTACACATGTGTTTTTTAATCTGATAAGTAGGAATGCTGGTAACACTTACTTTTTAATATTCCCTTTATTCATGCAAGATGTTGGTTATGATGTTCCAACATGTTAGCACAGTTTTGTGTGCCCTGATTTTGTGTCTTGTATCGCTTTCTTGGATGTTATTTTTGTGTGAGATCACTGAAGATTCTGTGAAGATTTTATTCATGTGATGTCCAAGAGACGTGTGTTTCTAGAAGATGCAAAGGTGGTTTAGCTTTACCGTGTTTCTTAAGTGTGTTGTTGCAACATTTAAGGAAACAATATATATGCTTCTAGAATATTGTGGAGACTGAATATATGATTGTCTGCTGATTTTTTAGCCTATGACGAAAAAGCTCATGTTGTTGAATGGCTATATAAGGAAGACTCGAACCCTAGTTTTTTTCACCAATTCAATAGTATTGAATTGAGTCTTTTAATGTTTCGACTTGGTCTTTATTTGTGAGCCTCTCTTTGTATCATCTTGATGCATTGAGCAGTACCTGTAGTCAAGTTGTAATGGATCAAAACCACCGATTGATAAAAGAGTGATTATTAGGGTTTTTGAGTCCTTGTTATTTGTGAATCTCTCTGAAGCTTTTAAGCAAAGAGAAGGTTCTGTTTATTGGAGTGTGTCTCTATTCTTGTGTTAAACTTTATTTAAATCACATGGGTTGTGATTGATTAAGTGGAAGTGAGATGGGATCTCATATCTAGGAGTTCCTAAGTTGAAGTCAATATGGGTAGTGTCTAGGTGATAAGTTGTAAACTTGGAGTTTGCTGAGAACTTAGAACTAGGACAACACTAGTGGATTTTCTTTCTGGCTTAGTAGCGCCCAGAGTAGGTAAGTTTGTCACTGAACTGGGTTAACAAACCAACAATGCCATTTATGTTTTTGTTTTTTTATATTTTCCTTGATTTGTTTGTTTTCTGCTAGCTCAATGTTTAAATATTAATCTCAACATTCTGTTTGTGTCTGATGTTCAAACATCGTATAAAACATTAGAAAGCTAGCGTGCCGAAATTTCAGGGAGTGATGACATTTCAGTTACCCAAGACATTTGTATCCCTTATGTTCTTAAATTGGAGGCTCTTAGATCTTTTGAGCTTTCGCTGAACAAGATGGATGAGGGTCTTCTTTCTGCCAAACTAGCAGCCTTAGAGATGTGGGTCAAGGAAATTAAAAATGACCTTTCTTAGAAGGTTGTTGAGGCTGAGTTTGTCAAGAAAGAGCTCAAGGAGGTGGAGCAGATTCCGACATCGAGTGTGAGGTAGGCTCTCTCGGGTTGGGTTACATTTCTTGAATATGAATGTGATAATTTTTTTTCCTTGAAGGTTGGCCTCGAAATGGGAAAGATTAGAGTCAGATTTTAACTCGGCCAAGCCGAGTCGACATTAGTCTCGGATACCCAAAAGTCGACGGTACCTGGTAGCTTCAACTTTTTTAGCCTGCCCTTGACCCTGACGCAAAATCACTGTTAGCGTATGTTTTGACCCTGTTAGAGTGGGTTTATGGGCATTAAAACGTAGTTTTCTTGTAGTGAACTAAACCGTAATTGGTTAGGGTTGTAACATTAACCTCTATTTGTTTGTTGGATAAAATTAATTCAAGTTTTTTTCAGTTACGTTTTGAGATCTATTTAAATTTTATATGCAAAAGTCTTAATGCTTTTATGAATTTTAGGTAGTGTGGCATACCTAGTGTCTCTGACTAAACATATAAATAGGAGGCTGCAAAAGATATTTCTGGTAGACTTTCCTGAACGTTGACTATAAACTTTATTCTTTATGTTTAGTAAGATAGGGTTAGACCAATTCATTTAATATACTAAGGATCAATATGGGTATGTGGTGAACTTCTAAGATTCATAGGCAGATGAGGCTTATTTAGATGTCAGTTTACGAATAACAATTTTGTTTAAAGAGGGTGACTTTATTAATTGGGTTTTGTTTCCGAGTTCGATGTTGTTGGGTTGTGAATCCTTCAACTTTGGACTAGGCTTGAGACGGTAATGCTCAAAAGGGCTATGGTTTCACGATTTGGGCTGATTCAGGTCAATTTTGGGCCATTAACTTGTTTTGGTCGTATTTTCGTCGTAGTAAAAGGTGAGTTCGGGATTTACTTTCGTGTTGACAGACAATTTCATTTTCCAATTTTGATACGGAGGAACCTCGTTCTACTGATACAGAAATGAACACGCATATATCACTTTCTTTTGCAATTTGGTTTCGTACCCTGTGTTTGACCAAAATAAAATATAATTTTTTTTATCAAGATATTACACATGTTATTCAAATAAATATAATTTATATTGAACAATTGTAAATGAATATCATTCAGAGTTTCTTAAGATTGAAATTAATTTTACATAAAAATAAAACAATTATAAATAATGAATAAATTAAATTTAATTCAAAAGATTTAATGCAGTTTTAAATTATTTTGGTCAAATGTTTACCGAGAAGGTTTGAATTATGTGTTTAAATGCATTTTAATGTACGCGGTCAACAAATTAATGCGTTTGTTCAGTAGTTTGTTTTATTATCAGTGATGACAGATTTTTTTCATAAATATTATCAAAAAAATTAATTTCTTTTAACCGTACTTATATAATTAGATCAAATTAATTTAAATTTTGAATTTGTATATGTATTTAGTATTTCTATTTGAATTTAGTTCAAAATATAACTTAGAAATTAAAATTAGAATTTGATTTTAAAGTTTTGAATTGTTTCCTTTTTAGTCAAACAAGTAAACTTATTTTTCCAAGTTACACCTTTGTAGTTATCTCTCAAGTCATATCATTGTACTTCTCTCTGCAATCAAAGACCTCATTTAACATAATGGTACATCACAAGATAATAATAGAATCCTCTATTTTCTCTCTCATTCTCTACTTATGCAATTCTTCTTAATCTATCTTTTTTCATATAAATAATTTTTAATTTTTGTATTGATGATCATATGTTATACTATTACAATTCCATCAATTAGAAATAGTTTCTTATAGATACACTAAATCATTATTACGTGAATTGTATTATATTATTGTGTTTATTTATTTCATATGCATTCTTGAAGTATTTCATAAGGATCGATCTCATATTATAAAATTAAAGAAATCTATTATGTAGTTCATGAAGAACTAAATATTATTCTTTGTTCATGAAAAACTCAATATTATTCACTGTGAATTCCCGAAGAGTTCAAAAGCTGTAATTCTAAAGGATTGCTTAGAGAATTGATTTTATTGTTTAAATCAATTGTATAGTTCTTGAAGAACCTAACAAAAACTCAATTTTATTCTCTTTGGCACAAATAATTAAACCAATAGAACTAATAAATCATATATGTTATTGTGATGTTAAATTTGTTTAGAAAACAAATTATATACTTAGTTCACGGAAAAATCTATTTGATTATCTATTAGAATGATTGTGATGTAATTTGATGTAAGTAAAAATCATGTTTTAAAAAAATGATAACAATTTGAATTGGTCAAGTGAGGACCCTAATATATTTTGTTTATTATATCATGGTATTTTATTTTTGTCAATATTAGTAAAAATAGATATTGGAACAAAGTCAATCATTTATATCTTAGAGAAACACAATATCGTTCAATCATTTGGAAACGTTAGCACTACATCAAGGAAGTGAGGAATACTCTTTTATTAAGGATTATGATTTTACACATACAAGAATTTTGTGATTTTCTTAAGGGAGTTCTTGCCACAACTCAATATGAATATAATATCACAAGCACTGATAATTTGGAGTAGAGTACTGAGATTGACCATATTTTTTACAAAGACACCGCTAAGCAAAAGTTTTTGAGTAACTAGTACAAAATATTATATGGCATTCTTCGCCTCATGAATAATTACCTTTATAAGGGAGAAAGATAATGTGTTCCGCACTCTTTTTCCATCAACCATGATTTTATTTCATTGAGTTTTCATGATAAGGTTTTTAACGAGACAACTTATCATACACAAAGATGTTGTATTTTTTTTTCCTTTACTAGAATTTTTTCTCACTAGTTTTTTTTCTATTAAGATTTTATCGAGGTATATGATGTACATCCAATAGAAAATGTTATGAATATTATAAGTTGATTTCCATTTAGCTATTGAGTTATTGGGGCCATACTATTTTTTTTTTAAATCATATTGGGGACATACCATTGAATCAAGTCAAATCATTTAAGTTATATCTTGGGTAACAATATTATGCTTATTTCCCAAGTCACACCTTCATACTTATCTCTTCTATCTAGTTCTCTTCAATCTTGTTATTATTCTAAAAGTTTCATAACAGTTTTGTTTTTGTAAAAAAAAAACTTGAAAAGAATCTTTTGTAATTATGACAATTTATTATGGAATAATTAATGCAACTTTAGTAATTATGAAGGAGCTTTAATACGTTTTTAAGTCTATATAAAGCAAACAAGGGGTTATCGATTCTTCTTACCATAAAAAAGAAAAATTATAAGGTGAGATATCCTTCAAAATGACTTTGCGTGTCCAATCTTTTCTATTGGGAGTTTTATGCATTTCTTTGGTCTTGGTTTCAGGTAAGAGGAATTTTTAGTTTTTATCTTTTGAGTTCCATTTTCAATAAATAATTATTACATAATTCAACATTTTAACTTGGGTTGGTTTTAGGATTTGATACTAGTTTGGAATTGGAGGGTCAAACAATAGAGCCAACTAAGAAACCAAGCTGCTTTATTGGTAAACCAGGACCTCCACAATCTTGTTGCTATGAGGACTGCAGTCCAAACTGCGTATCTGACTGCATTGCAAATGGGTATGTTGGAGGTCGTTGTTTTAGTAGACTTAGTGTACTCTTCTGTTGTTGTTTCAAAGCATGATTTTCATTGTATCGTTTGACTCTTAAATACTCCTTGACTAACAAACTATGAGCCAAATAAATTGAAAAAGTCAAATGTATTTCCTACAAAATGAATTAATTTTTTGAATCCTTTTTCTAAGTTTTTTTAGGGGAGAAAATTCATCTCATTTTATTAGATAAAAACTCATTGATACAAGGTGGAACATCAATAACTAATTGGGAGCTAGCATCTAATGAGAATGCATGTGCCAATTCATGAGTCACCTCATTTACTTGCTTCCGGCTAAACTCTACTTTATAGTTTGTAAAATGAGTGTCAAGTAGCTATCAACAATGACTAATAATACTTCCAAAATTAGTGTTGCTACTGTTATTACTAGTGACAACATCTACGACCAGCTTCGAATCCAAAGAGAAATCCATGTTGTCCAGGCCTAACTCAACCACCCATTGCAGCGCTTCACAAAGTCCTAGGGCTCTACCAATCTCCACCGAACATAATGGCACAAACCATGCAGTTTTAGTGAGCACATAACCCCCTCTAGCGATACCAACCATGTTATGTAAGTTCGAGAAAGAAGCATCTACGTTACACCTTAGTCTACCTTGGCAAGGTTTTTGTCATCGAACCATGTTCGTAGTACTCTTCCCTGGTGGCATATTTAGTGCTTGCGTGCCTATGTGCCTTCTCAATTCTTGAGCTAGTTTTCAGTCTTCAAACATATGCACTGCTCGTTCACAAACTTGTGATGCTGTTTCCATCACTTGCTACCACAATATCAAATTACAACTTTTCCAAATACTCCAAAGGACTGATACAAACATAAAGCACTAAGACGGCTGATGTCAATCCAATAAGTAGAATACAATGGTTGCCGAATTATCACACTCATTCACAACATTATCCACATCATTCCATAAATTTACAGCTTGCCAAATTCGAGAAGCTTGAGGACAAGTAAAAAGGACATGTAAGGAATCTTCATTAACATCACCACAAAAAACACATTCATATGGGCATGCAATACCTCTATTGTTCAGGCGTACTCAAGTGGTACATCAGTCGTGACATATTCTTCACACAAGATTCTTCACTTTTAGTGGTACCTTTCCATATAGAATTTCACTGCCCAGGTCTTCTCAAATGGGATGTGTTACAAATGACCTCTGGGCAGATCATGTAAGTGCCATTCATTGATTACCTCCCATTTTGATTACCTTGCCATACCAACCTATCATTACTAACTTGCAGGAAAAAAGGTGTGTTTAGGATCTGAGTTGGGGTGTTGAGGTTGAACAAATAGTGAAAAAGAGCGAAATTGAACATTACCTATGTGTATGACTGAAATACTATCACCAGAAGCTAATCAAGGTTGGTTCATCAACGAGATACTAGTACATGTGCCAATGCTCCACCTTACGCCTCTCTTTACCATATCATCGACACTCAATGGACTGACGACCCAAAACATTGAAATCCGTATGAACCCTGGTGTAATGGTTGCAAGTAACAGCTAGAGGAACTCATACCTCTGAGAGAGTAAGACCCCACACGTACCTACCTATGTGATCAGCAGGTGCAACTTGACAGTTGGTAGGTAGTAAAACCCCACAAACTCATCACTTGGATAGAAAACACTAAAAGTTGAATAAGACTTGACTATTGAGTAATTCCAACAAATACATTGAGGGGATTCGAAGAATCCTATCCGCTGCTAACATTTTGCAATCAAAATAGGTAAACCTTGCTCTGTTGCAAACATATCAAATTGAAAAAAACCCTTAACTCTTTATCTTTTTTATTTTAATTGTTCCCTAATAAGTAACGCAAATTTCCTAGTTGGAACAACAATCCCTGTGGATGTGATACTTGACTTACACTTTATTACTTGATAAACGATTTGGTACACACTCTTAAATCCGACCATCACCTACCCTCACCAATTGGGCTAGAAAGAGATTATAATCCTTCAAAAGTTAGGTCATAGTAAAGCATGCATCAGATTAAGTTTCAATAATTTCTTTTTCCACATTCCATGCTTCTCACACAGCTTTCGAAATTCCAAAATTGACATCGGATTTCATAATCCTTAAAGGTTTTTCCCCTATATTGAAAGTACGAATAAATTAGCCAATATGATCGTGGCTAACTGAATTGTTTAACCAATTTGAATTGTAAAATCCAAAAAAAAAAATGAGGACTTTGTTGAAGCAAAAATCCCTTTTAAATTATTTTTAAAGGATAACAAACTCTTGTGTAAAAAGATTAAGATTATGATTATATTTTGATATTTAATGTGTGCTTTTGAGTGTAATTTACTAAAGACAAGAATTCAAACTCACAAACATGTTAGAGTCTTAGTGGATTGTGTTTCTCTTTAGGGTTTGAGTCTCAAATATTCTAGTTAGAACTCTTTATATTATCGCTTAACTCCTCAATTGAATTGTCTATTTGCGACTTAACGATAAATATTATAGCATCTATATTGTACCTTTTATACAAAAACATTTATAATATACTATAATTTTGCCCCCCATTAGTGAAAATTCCTAGATCTGTCCATGCTTCCGTATAACTAAAGTTTCTGCAATCTCTTAATCTGGTGATGAAAAGACTTGCATAACAGTAATGACAACATCTTCATTATCTCTCATGTCAACATCGATACCTCACTTCCACCCTCTATCAGACATGTTCCATCAACATTAAATTTATAGAAACCACTAAAAGGAGACGTCCTATGAACATCAGATATTGCAAAATTGGATCTCCACTTAATGTCTTCAATAACATTGTACTAGCACTCTTAAAATTCAAAATAGATCTTTATGTGTTTTATTTTTATTACACACAATAAACTATTTGAGTGGACAAATTAGTGATTTAAAAAGTGTAAAAATTATTCTTCAATACTTGTGTAGTCAAACTCTTAAAAGTATAAAATTTGTTACTTTTAATACAAAACTTACTTTTTTTTATTTCCTTAACTTGTGCACCCAAGACATTAGTTAACATGCCTCGTAAAATAAAATAATGAAAAAAGTGCCCGTAAAAAAACCAATGGAAAAAGTGGAAAATAATCTTTTGTAATTATGACAATTTTATGGAATAATTAAGGCAAATTTAATAGTAACTATGAATGAGTTTTAACACCCCTTAAAAAATTATGAATGAGTCTTAACACCTTCTTTAACTCTATATAATGTGTGGTTTAGCAAATTCTTCATACGATCAGAAAAGAAAATTATAAGGTGATTTCCTACAAAAATGGCTTTTTATGTCCATCAATCCTTTCTTTTGGGAATTTTATTCATTTCTTTGGTATTGGCTTCAGGTAAGAGGAATTGTTGTTAGTTTAACCTTTTGAGTTGTATTTTCAATAAACAATTTATTATATCAAATCAAAATTTTAACAATAAGTTTGTTTTAGGATTTGATAATAGTTTGGACTTGGAGGGTCAAACAATAGAGCCAGCTAAGAGACCAAACTGCTTAATTGGTAGACCAGGACCTCCACAAACTTGTTGCATTGAGGAATGCACTCCAAACTGCAGAAAGGATTGCACTGCCAAGGGGTTTGCTGCAGCTGGTTGTTACACTTCACTTGGTGCAAATTTCTGTTGTTGTGTCGTCTGACCTTTAAATAATCTTTAACTAACGAAATATGAGTTAAATTGATTTAAAAAGTCAAATGTATTTGATACAAAATTAATTGACTTTTTGAATCTTTTGTTTATATTTTCTTAGGGAGAGAGTAATGAGTTCTATTTTATCATTAGAATCGGAGAAAAATAAAAGATGTACTTGTACTTAGCTTCATGTGTTGCATTTTTATTTTTTTTTAGAATTTGGAAGACATTGAACAAACCCGAAATTGATTATAATGAATGCAATCGAAAATGATATAGATTATTTATATTTTCGTCTATTATAAATTACCGTCCAATTCTATCATATGTGCCATTATAAAAAGCGTTAATCATTCAAACTGACCTTGTAATACATGTGATGTATGAATGATCTTGTAAAATAAATAAATAAAACATACGCAATAGTTAAAAAAAGTGATCTTGTAAAACTTATTCCAAAGAAAACACCCAAAACTATATTTAAGAAGTGTGATTTAATTTTTTTTCTTAGAATTTGGGACGGAGGTAGTACCATGGAACATATTTTAAGCAAGAAACATTTCCACTTGAACAACTTAGCAACTTGAATGTCTCGTGAGCTTAACTCAGCTGATAAAGACAATGCATAATATATGCAAGGTCCGTGGTTCGAACCCCAAACACTACCAAAAAAATTAGCAACTTGAATGTATCTTTTCAAATTACATTAGTTATTTGCGTCAAAAGAAATTACTATAATTAAATTTTTGATACTCATGCGTAAAATAAGGAATAGCTTGTCTCATTCATAAATGTTTAGTGTTTTCTAACGTTCGCAACCTAAATGAACAATTACAACAGAGTAATGAATGGAAATTGCTCTTTACGTTTTAAATATTGCTCTTCCACATCAGGAAATGACCTAAATAACCTCAACGGAAATTTCAATCCATTATAGCAGGCTGACAGACAACATTTATTATGTCAACCAAGATATTGACCTGCCTAACCACTTGTAACTTATAACCACAATTTCACAAGCGGTACAACCAACTCACCAACAATACTCAAACATAACCAATATCATTACATAGTTATTCAAGTTTTAATAACATTACACTAATTTGACATTACATTAACAATACATAGATGATTGAAATTCAATAAAAGTGCAATATTGCGAGCTTTTGACAACATATTACACAACAATACATAAAACGACATCAAATCTCTACCGACAATTTGGGTAGTCGCATAAATTTTTATTTTCAATCATCAATCTAAACATAGATGCTACATCGCCATCATTATGAATAACCTGAGGATAGTAAACGGTTTTCTAGAAGTCTTCATCTTTATGCGCCCACAACTACGCATGACACTTACACAAATACATGAGATGAAATTTAACTTTCATCAAGATGGACAAAGTATTAGTTAAGTTGTGTCTTCAACTCATCTCACATGTCGGTGGGGGTAAAAAAAACTTTAATTATCCTCTTAAAAGCAGAGTATTAGAGCTTCAACTATCCCATCTTCAGACATGTTTTACTTGATAGAAGTAGATTGATGATAGGTTATCATATGTTATTTTCCGCATATTTTTCAGTCATTTTTAGTATGATTTGACCTAAATTAGACGAGTTTTAGAACAATTGTCTATGATTTAAAAGATATTTCTTAACGTTTTCATATCGAGTTATGTAATTTTAGTTTTCCCAAAACTAAGCAAATCATGTGATTCGGCAAAGCAAATCACTTTAGAAGAATTGAGAAGACAATGAATGAAGACTCAAGAGGCCTCTGAAGACATTACAAAGTAGAGAAATTATGTTCATAGTCCCAAAACAATTTTTAAAAAAGAAAACACTCAAAAAGACGAAGAAAAAGTCAAAAACGCGTTGGAAGAAGGTGCTCTGCAACCCAGGCATCATCTTGTCCACCAGGTATGCACAAAATGCATTGTGTTAAGTTTGACTGTGTTCATTTTAAAATAGAACACAGCAGTAGCCAGAAGCAACCAATATTTGGTGTGGACAATATATGAACTAATGATGGAGTTGGTCAGTGTCTGCTAAGAGATTTTTTATTTTCCACTAGAACCATCTAAGGGTAGCCAAAGCTAGCCTGTAGCAACCGAAAAACAGAGGGATCACCTACAGAAATGGAACACCACCAATGCCCAAGAACAACACCACACCACTAACCATCACCTCTCAAGATATTCTCTTGTATTCCAACACCACTAGTAAAATAATCACGAAGCAATCCTTAATCTACTCGAAGACCAATGTCAAAAGAGTAGCTTAATTTCTTCCACAATGTCATCAAGATCCTTAAACTTATTATTAGGATTTCTTTCTCTCTATCACTCCAACACTTCCAATGCACAAAATAATTATTTGGACGATGAAATTCAAATCAAGCCAAGAGAAGACCTTACGTCACACCATAGGTACACCATTACACTACAAATTACACAATTTGGTGAGGCATCCAGGTTCAAAAACATTAGGTTAAACTACACTTTTCGACCCCTAAGTTTCAAAATGTAGCGATTTTAGCCCTCTATTAAAAAAATGAATTTTTTTGCCCATCTATCTTTAGGGAAATATGCTCTTTTGACCTCCAACTTTATGGAAATAGGCTCTTTTAACCCTCTATCTTTAGGGAATTAAGCTCTTTTGATCCTTTAACTTTACAAAAAGTTGCAATTTTGATCTCCTGTTTTGAGATACGTGGCGTCTTCGAATAGGGCCAAAATCACAACATTTTAAAATTTAAAGGACGTAAAATACAGTTTAGCCAAAACATTACGAAATTAGTTAAGAACACAACAATAATTGTGGAGTGGCTAACGATTAATTGGCACAGATAACAATATATATATATATATATATATATATATATATATATATATATATATATAAAAATTTAAAATTGAATAAAAAAATTAGTTAAAACCACAACAATAATTTTGGCATTGGAGTAATAATATGCAATTGTTCTTAAAGTCACATGTGACCAAGTGGGACCCACTAAAAGTCACTCGAGAACAAAAGAAAAATGAGTGAATCATTAATTTCATCTTTGAATTTGCAAGGATCAATCAAATTCGTCCCCCAATTTATCGAAATATCTAAATAGTGTCTGAATTTGTTAAATGTCAATCAATTTAATCCCTCCGTCAAGTTGGGGTGTTAACGGTGCTGACGTGGGTCGTTAACCTCTCACATCTAATTTGGCCGAAAGTGACAAAATTTCCAAGGACGAAAATGATTGAATTGCAAAAAATCCTTGGCATGTTCATGGCCTTTATACAACGGCTCTTTCTTTCCTGAATCTATAAAATTGGGACCCTAATTTTACAATCTGTAATCTACAGTCCAAAATCCCCAAAATTTCTTCCATTAATTAATGTCAACGTTCTTCCCCAATTCTAAAAACTTCAAACCCTAATTTTTTTGATTGAATCCGAAATCCAAAATCTCCAAAATTTATTCAAGCAAAATTGTTCATATTGAATCCGAAATGACGGATGGTGGGCGTATGAGGAAAGAAAGTTATCAAAGTCGAACTTCATCTTCAAGCTCTATGTTTAATGGTGATGTGAGAGTGCTTGAATGTTGGTGTCCAAGAATTTGTGCTTTAAGAAAAGTCAATACTGTAAAAAACCCAGGAAGGCCTTTCTATGTCTGCCCTCTGCCAAAGGTTTGGTTAACCATTATTTTGTGATGTCAGAATGGTGTGTAATGTTCTAATGAAAAGAGCTTGAAGATGAATGAATGTAACCTTTCTGCCATAATATTACCATCAAATTAGTCCTTGAATTATTTGACCAACTATCAAATTGATCCATACATTATATGAAAATACAATCAAATAAGTCCTTGAAGTATATAAATAGATGTCAATTTGATCCTTGATGCATATATGTTCTGAACAAAGTAAAAAAGTAAAGAACACATTGCAGCCTCTGATACTCATCTCGCTCTAAACCCCCACCGTGAAGCAGGATTAGCATGATATTTTCTTCCATCGTCCGGATTTTGGCAACATTAGTTATAATCACAAACAAAACAACAACAAAATGCAAATAAGAATTCACTAGCATAGGAAATATACCCTTTTTACCAGCTGTTTTAATCAACCAATAATTTCCTTCACTACTTATCTCATGTTCATCAATTTTAGTAACCAACCAGAAAAACATCAAATTTTTAAGTCATAAATTGAAAAACCCTAAAATGAATAATAAAAAAAACGGTCTCAAAAACACAACAATCATACAAAAAGAAAAAACAAGTATCAAACAAAGTTTAAACATGAAAACGAATTGATAAAAAATGAAGAAGAAAGTATAAAAAAACGGTCAGAAAAAAGGAGAAAACGAACATGAGTGAATGGAAAAAGAACTGCAACGACGTTACCTTAACAAACGACAAAATCTTCCTTCAAAATGGCATCTTTTCCAACGTATCGATGAAGATGATGACGATTTTGGAGAGATGAAGATGATGAAGGTTTTAACAGGAAGGAGAAGAGTCAGAGACTGGTTTGATTTTTTATGAATGAAATGTGAGGATGAAAGGTAAAAGAGGGGTAAAAGAGGAAAAACAGAAAAAATTGAAAGTGAAAAGTTAAAAGTAAAATTTGTAACGTTTCCATCAAAATGGTCCTTGTACACGTGGATGATTGAATGACACATGGACATCATAGCACAACATGCAGATTGACACATCAACCTCACTAACGGAGAGATTAAACGGAGGGATGGATTTGATAGACGTCTATTAAATTTAGGGACTAATTTGATATTTTGACAAATTAGAGAACGAAACTGATTGATCCTTGCAAATTCAAGGAGATTCAAAATTCACTAAATTAATTTTGATACACCAAAGAAGATACTTCAGGTAGCCAAAAAATTTTTTTGGAATTCATGTAGCTACGAGAGACAAAATAAAAACTCACTATATATAATTTTGATAGACCAAACGGTTAAATGTAGAAATTTGATCAACATCTTTAACAAGCTCCACCTCAGCAGCACAAGTGATCTCAAAATCACTCATTTTCATAAAACTGAATATAAATCCTGCAAGATACTTAAATAGAGACTAGAGTAAATAATACCAACATATAAATCTACAGCAGAAACAACACATGAACAAGAACTTGAAAAACTTACACCGAGGAAGGGAGAAAAAGACAATACTGATGATGTGAAAATTATTTAGTAGTGTTATATTGTATGCTGTGAAAGTTAATTAACAATATTTTTTTATGGCAAAGTAACAAACAAGAGAAAAGATCAAGAAAGAAGTACTATTTTATTGATGGAAAGAAAGATGAGCATTAAAACATGCATGTAGTAAAAGGAGTAATGTTAAACCCTATCAAAGAAGAATTTATACCTGCGATTGGTACTCTTTTAACTTTGCGTGGTTTATAGGATGCAAGTCTTTCATAGGATGGTGATCAATATCACTACTACTTTTAACTAATAATTCAATCTGTTTTCAATTTATGGAGGAAAGACTTTCATCAATCGATCGCCCTCCTTAGGGTGTCACTATTACTCAAGCTGGTGAAAACAGATTCCTATTCCAGTTCTATCATGAGTGGGATATGGAAATAATTCAGTAGAACAGGTCATGGACCTTTGATGGCTTCATGTTGGTGCTCAAAAAGTTGGATATAATTAGGGCAGTTGTCTCCGATGTCCTTTTCAATGGGGCCGAAGTGTGGCTTCAGATCTTTAAATTGCCGCACAATTATATGAAAGAATTTTTTGGCATGCATGCTAATTGACTGTCATATGGGAGATTTTGTCAAATATGACGAGAACAATTGCTATGGGCCACATCGTATGTATATGTGTATACGTGTAGCTCTAAACATCAATGAACCTCTAAAAAGAAGCATGGTTTTAGGAAGAGAAAAAAAAAAAAAAAAAGGATTGTGCTAGTGTTAATGTTTCTTTCAAGTATGAAAAACTTGGAGTGTTTTGTTATATTTGTGGAATAGTGGAGCATACTAATAGTAACAAAACATTCCTGGTTTTTCATACTTGAAAGAAACATTAATAGCAGCAACATCATTTTTTCGAAAACCATGCTTCTTTTCAAAGGTTCATTGATGTTTAGACCACACGTATACGCATATACATCCTCCATGGCCCATAGTAATTTGACAAAATGTCCAATATGACATACAATTAGAATGCCAACATATTCATTCATAACTATGCGGCAATTTAAAGATCTGAACTCATACTTCAGCCTCATTGAAAAGGACATCAAATACAATTTCTCTTATATCCAGCTTCTTGAGCACCAACAGGAAGCCATCGAAGGTCCATGGCCCATTCTGGAGAATTCCTTCCATATCCTACTCATGATAGAATTGTAATAGGAACTAGTTTTCACCAGCTTAGTAATGGTGACACAATGAAGAGAGCGCCCGATTGATGGAAGCATTTCCTCCATTAATTGAAAGTGAATTGGCTTATTAGTTAAAAGAGTACCAATCACGCAAAGTTCCAGCAGTGCCTCATGGGATATTTAAGATGAGCCCGTTGAAGAGTCATTTGGTGATCCATTGAGATTGATGTTAAAGTTTTCCATATTTGTTGTTGCACAACTCACACAAACCGTAATTAACAAAATTGTAAGATATAACTAATTTCCATTAGTTGAAAGTGATGAGATTCGACCTCTTTAAATAGAAAAACTACAGT
>Ga0315913_1003169_pt1 | contig 19689 bp, 15 predicted proteins | sample MpolsnodulesMG_FD_207736 | JGI IMG/M metagenome (GOLD analysis project Ga0315913, IMG submission 207736) | Medicago polymorpha root nodule microbial communities from Los Angeles, California, United States - small nodules | ecosystem: Host-associated > Plants > Roots > Nodule | place: USA... | reverse complement strand
TATTGACACACCAAACAGAAGATTGAAACAGGATATGATAGTATTATCATATCCTGTCTTCTTATCCTGTGCACCAAACGGGACCTAAAAGTGAATGAACCAAGACTGGGAAAAATAATACGTTCAGAAACCAAATTCATGAAAACGAAAATCGAGAATCAAAATTGTGACCTCGAGAAAATAAAGATAGCTCAATACTAGATTTAAGCCTTTTAAGAATTTCTATACAAATCTTTGAACTTTCAGTGCAAGTTAGTTTTACACTACCATACTGTACCGGTGTCTCTAAAATGTCTACTCGACTCATAACAAATAATACCCATAGGCCCATCACTGAGTTGTAGGACACATGACATGTCACGAGCAAGACCAAGTCATGCCTGAGTAACTCAATTAAGATAATAGATAAACATGTGCGAGTTTATCCGGTCAAGGGAGAGTGAATCAGATAAGTATCTAGGAGGAGCGGCCCACGATCCTCCAAGATAGATGGCCACGACTGGGTCTTCAGTAAGTGAAATGTTGGAACCATCACTCTACATGTAAGAGCAGTCTCGGAAACCCCAAGAGATATTCACCTTTTACCTCAAAAACACAAATACTCAGACCTTGACCCTGGCTCATCATCGGCAAAGGCACCCCCCCGAAGCTCTTAGCAAGAACACATAAATATCGAGAAAAGCAAATTCATTAACGAGTAGATGCAACAGAGGCAATAAAATAAAAGTGTGTTAGAGGGATGTGGATGTAAAAGACAGAGGAAGCAAAATGTGGAGGGTGATGAATTTTTTTATTCTCTCTCTTTAAGGAATTCTCCCTATCCCTATTATGTTTATGCTATTCTCTTTCCCTTTCATTTCCAGTTATTTTACTAGTCTCTATCAGTGGGAGTGTGAGACCCTTCTACTAGTTTGTAATTTCTTCTAGCATATACACTAGAGGATAAAAGTTCCATTTCCATTTGAACTCAATAAATCAATATTCACTCGATCACTTTATATTATTAGTCCTATTTGAATAAACTGGAGTGGATATACAACTTAGTTAAGCAGCACAAGGGCTTATTATATATGTGCTATGTATAAGCACAAAATATATTATATAAGTGCTATGTATAAGCACAAAATAATATAAGTCAAATTGTTTTCATATAAGCTATAAGCCATTTTCATAAGTTATCCTGAAGAGCTTAAGAAAATAAACCAAAAGCAGCTAATAGTATCATAAGCTATTTCTAGAAGCTCTCCAAAACCATCTCACAAGTTTTTGTTACGGCAGAACCAAACATACACTTATCATCTAAACATGATAACATTAATTCTACAACCTCTAGAATCACTTTTGATCCTCCGAAATTGAAACCAAATATACGCTAAGTAACTCGAAACAATGAATATATATGATCATAGTTAACCATTCAAAGAGGTAACGAACCTGAGAAAAGAAAACATTGTTATGATGAATGATCAAATGGTTGAAAGGTTTAGAAGCACGTCCATCAAAATGAACTGTTCTAACAAAAGGATCACGAAACTTGAACTGATGCAAATCCGTGTGTCTAGAAATGTACACTTCCCTCGCCGGCACCGCCGCAGCATCCGGTAATTCTCGATTCCAACGATTTCTGCAACAATAACAACATTTTCGATTAATTCAATTGAAAAATTCGAATTCAGAATTGGAATTTGAAGAAAATTCGAATTTAGAATTGGAATTTGAAGAGATTTGAAATTTTTTACTTGAACAAGCGATGCCAAACGGGATCGGAATAAGAGAGGTGTTTCAGAGCGGTGGAGGTCTTCGCTAAGTTGCATATGTCGTGGAGGGTGAGATTCTCGGCGCAGTGAGCGATTGAATCGGAGTTTAAATCGGTAATTGTTGTTGACGCCGGCGGCGGAGACGGTTCCGTCGACGGTGACGGTGACGGTGAAGCGGCCATTAAACCCTTAGCTTGTAAGGTTTTGGGAAGAGGATTTATTGAAGATAAGATAAATAGAGTGTGACTAAAAACTACTTCATTTGAAAATTGAACTTAAGTTCTTTCGAACAATTTATCATTTGATGTAGTCAGAGACAAAGGTAGAAAGGAATCAATACAGGTCACGATCCCCAAACTTTAAAAAAAAAAAAAAGATACTAGTTTGTTATTATATTTTTAAATTTTCATATTTATTTGTTGTGAATTTTATATAATAGAGATTACAATTTCGTATAAACTCAATTCCTAGCTCCGCCTCTGGATGCTGCTTATTAATCACGTAAACCAGATTACTTCTTTAAAAACACCCCCAAATTTCCATAAGCCTCCCCACCAATAGAAAAAACATAAACAAAATCACTATTTTTCATGAGGACCTCTAAAAAAAAACTTATTCATAAGGATATATAGATAGATTCACACGTACTAGCTTCAGTAGCTTTATCTAGTGACATTGGTAAAATAATTTAAAAAAAAAACACTTTATCTAATAATAACTAGTAACACACTAACACTTGTTGGGCTAGATGTAGATGAATTGATGTTTATTTAAACAAGCTATGTCATGAGTCAAATTAAGTTAGTGTTTTGCACAACTTAATTATTTTATAATATTATTTGTTATGCTTTTCTGATTGTGTTGATTTCTTTCCACTTAATGAAGCAAGTCTAAAGTAGAGTTAGTAGTGCTCTACCATGTATCCTCCCTTTTCTTTTCTTTTTGAATAAAAGCAAATTGTGTTTTTCTTTAAAGGACAAATAAAGAGTTGAATTTCATTGAGTGTACAAAAAGCTTACAAATTAGCTTATATAGGAAACTCTATAATGAATACAAGAGAGAAAAGATAAATGTATCCTCAACAGATTGTAAGTTAAACTAACTAAACTAAAACAGATTTTCTAACAGATTCTTAACAAAATAATAGTAGGGGATTTATCTAATCTAATAACAATTGTTACTGTTATATGACTGTTGAAATAGTTTCCATTAACCACAACAACAATCAAGTTTTATCCCACTAAATAAGATCGACTATATAGACCAAATTACGCTATAACATTCAACTAGTCATATTTCTATATTTCAGACGAAACCATCGTGTGCATGCAATGTTCTTGTCTTTATAATCAAGACATTACTCTTAACCATTTCCTCCTAAAATCAAGGTGTTGGGGAAATTGGTTTCAAACTTTCAATAATATGCAAAATAACAAATTTTTAGTGTTATCATAGCATATTATTGAATAAGATTAACTACATAAGACTTTAAAGGATTTTTCTATCATATGTAAATGTACACATGTTAAAAAATTTAAAATAGCATTGAACGTATCTTTGTGATGATTTAAATTAAAGACAAATTATGATGATTTATCCAACCTAATGAAAGCTAGTCGCATGTAATTCATAACCATATAAGGTACATTTTACCCTCAATGTAAGTTTTGTCCCACTTGCATATTCATTCACATGGTTAAATATCTTAAATAAATTACGTACAATTATTTAAGAGCACCTTAGAAAGAAAGAAAAAAAACAAAAGTAATAATGATATATATCGAATCAAGCAATTAAGTTTAAGTGGCTATAAGTTACATAAACGACGAACTGTGCATGAAAATATTGATTTGATTTCTAAATAGAACAATTTTTAATCATACTTTATTTACATCTAGATAAACTTCATGTTATTAGGGTCTTTTTCCCTCGAAAACCGAAACATTGACAAAAAAAGTAAGGGTTAATAGGTCTTTACCCCCTGTAATATAGGCCATTTCTGGTTTTCCCCTGTAAAATATTTTTTTTGATTTACCCCCTGTAAAATATTTTTGTTTTGATTTACCTCCTGTAAAATATTTTTGTTTTGATTTACCCCCTTAATAGGCCAAACAAAAACGAAAATTTCTTGAAAAAAAAATGGTTTTTGTTTGGCCTATTAGGGGTAAATCAAAACAAAAATATTTTACAGGAGGTAAATCAAAAAAAATATTTTACAGGGGAGAAAACTAAAAATTGCCTATATTACAGGGGTAGAGACCTATTAACCCAAAAAATAAATAATGATATACACTCTTAAACTTTACAATATTGCACGCCTATGGCAATAACATCCAAGTATAGTACTATAAGATAAGATTAAAAAGTACAGCATATTGTATATTGTCCAATAACCCTATCATGATCAGAATCGAATCTTGTAATAAAAACACTAAACATTTGTTAGGAAACCGCGTCTTCTTCAATGTTTCCTTAAAACAGGCACTAACATGTAAACTTGGAGCCAAGAGATATCATATATTTGCATATCTTATTGTATATAAAATCCTAGTATACTTACGTAACACTAAAGCTACCTTCTCTTTACGATTTTTTTTTAAGGTAAATTGAATTCTGAAAACTCACTTAATTTAATTTAGTGAAAGTTTAAAATATAAAAAGTTGCCGACAAAATTTTAATTTTAATTCTTATAGGATTTATGTTGAATTTTTATCAATTAGGTTGACTTACATGGTTATACTTGAATAATATAAGTTAAATCAAAGCGCACAAATGGAAGACAATTAAATAATTCGAGTATAATTTTTGGGTAGAACAATTTTTTTGTCAGACTTTACTTATGTTTCGATCAAATTTCAGATTATTAGACGTCCTTTCTTCTAAAAGTCGGTGTAAATACATAAAAGAAATAATTATAATATACTAGCATGACTCATGAGGATCTTCAAGTGTTTTGAAGAAAAAGCTCAATTTTTAAGTGCTAAATAAATTAAGCAAAACATCTTTGTTTGGTGTCCAAGGGACCCTGTTTTCTGTCACAACGCGTGCTTCAATAGAAAAATTTCTTCAGGAACTTAGACCCCTTGACTTTTTTCCCCCAAGTTTCACGTTAGTGTCACAAGTGTTTGTATGGATTAATAACATGAACTAACTAAGACAAAATGAAGCACGCAAACCTAGACAAGTTGAATTTGCAAACATACTGGACTAATGCTCCTAAGATACTGTTTGGCATTCTCCTTAAATTAAAGCAAACATTATCTAATAGTACATATACAAACAATGCATTCAAGTGCTATCTCATAACACCCGACATTAGAGATTGAGTTTGTGAATTTGAACTAATGCTTCTTTAATGATGATATCGTTGTAATATTTGTTAGGTATTTTGGTTCTACGGTTTTCGAATTTGAGAGTAATTTGACATATTTACGTGAGTTATGTCCAGTCCATCTTTACTCCATTTAGACTTGCTCAATTTATCCCATTTATCATCATGGATGTGTGACATGTGGCAAAATAGAAAACTAAAGGCTGGGATTAAAAGTGTTGGAAAAAGCACTTGTTTTATCAAAAACAAGGCTACGCGCGTTTCTCTCTCAGATCATGCACACTCCTTCTTCTTCCTCTCACCATCATCATTTCACGGCTTCTCTCTCTCCTCCGCCTCCTCCCAACCTAACTTCGCCCTCGCCGTCCTCCGTCTCGTCGAACCTTCTATCTTCGATTAGATCCGTCAAGCCGCTGCCGCCAACTTCAAAAACCACCTCCGTCTTCAATGGTATTCTCTGTACAGAGAATTCCATTTTTAAGAAATTTCGTTTTCAGTATAAAAGAATGATTTACTGCTTGATTTGAAGTATTGTTTGGATAATTTTGTTGCTCCATTGCTTGAGATTTTTCTCAAAATTAGAGGGTGAAATTGAATGATGATGAGATCTGAAGAGAGAGTTACGGATGACATACCACCACAACGATAAGCAGCAATCTGTGAATCATTGAGTTTGATAATTAATGATAGAAATGGAAAATGAAATAATAAAAAGAGTGATGAAAGTCTGATTCGTTCTTTGCCAGAGAAGTAACCCTAGATAGATCTGACAGAGAAACGCGTGTAGCTTGTTTTTTATAAATCAAGTGCTCTTTCCAACACTTTTAATCCCAACCCTTGGTTTTCTATTTTGCCACATGTCACACATCCATGATGGTAAATGGGTTAAATGGAGCAAATCTAAATGGAGCAAAGATGGACTCAGTTATGTCAATATTGAAATGTCAAACATGCTTACTTGCTAAAAAGACTGATGTTATCTCAATATAATGTCAAACACGTTTTTACCTATAAAAATGTTATTTCATCACACCACTATATAACCAAGGCCAAGACAAACACTTTATATTTTTAACCACTTAAGATATGTTACCCTCAATATTACGAAAGATCGTCATATTTCTCATCTTCAATATGGACCAAACATACGTCAATCAAATAGAACCAAAGTTAACATGAAAATATTCTTACCAATGCTCTACCTACTATATGGTTGGGCATGAGTTAACAATCCATTAACAAGAGCATTACTAATGCAAAATCACTCCAACACCTCTAAACACACCCTTCCAAACTCAGGAATTCAAGAAATAAACATTGAGTAGCCTTATCTAAGTCACAACCACCGACACACTCAACCTATTGATAAATTTTCCAACGCGCCAAGTTATTCTTGGACGGTAATCTATTATTCAAAAACCACATACGCAAACATAGAAACTTTTAATAGTCCAATTGTTTCCACGCAACAACAAAGATAGAAGAAGCTTCCATACATTACTTTGGATCGACGTTATTGAAGTCTGCTTGACCGAACTTCTCACTTTGATTATTTTCTTAACACTATTTATCTTGCAAAATAATGTTATCCATAATAGCCAAACACTCCACCACTAACTCATTTACGAAGAGCAACACTTGTTTGAACACGGACTGAGATTCCCTGCTGTAAAAAAGCATGTTATTTTGCCGCTGTTTTGCATCTTAGCCGTTAATTATAGATCATACAGTTTAAATTAACTCAGCTGTCAAATCATTCTAAACAATCTCAATCACACAATTTAGATCAGACAGTCCTAAACTGTTACAGCGTCCTGTTGGAAATCCAGATCCTTTGAACACAATCATAGATATAAATTATTTGGACGTGCACGCATAAACTTACATATGATTTAATTATTTTAAAAGTAATATTATTTAATTTATTTTTCTTTTATCTTTTTCACTTATGAATGTGTGCCCATATCAAAATGATTTTGGATTGAGATCAAGCAAAAATCTTACTTTCCTGTTAAAACAACTCTTTACGTCAACCTCATCCATTCAATTGTGATGCTAATTAAAAAATATGACAACTAATATATTTTATATTCATTAATTAACGTGATAACACATCATTGAATGTTTATATAAAATAATTATACAATAAATAAAATTTCCCAATTATCCCTTCATAAAAAAAATCCTTGAGGTGCCCCACCTTGAGAAAATAAAAAATCGAATCAAACTCAGATATATACTTCTGGCTTCACATAATTTTATTTATGGGTACGCGAAAGTGGCATGGGAAGAATGAGGATTTGTAGGAATAAAAAACAACAGTCTAAACCACCAAGTTGAAAAAGAAAGAAAACATCTCCTAGTATTTTAATCTTTGTTCCTTTTATATGAATACAACTCAAAAAGTAAACTAAATACATCCATGTAACAAAAGTGGAAATTATATTATAATAAAACATATTTTTTTCTATTTAATGGTATGTGTATTTCCATTTCAACTTGATACGTATTTGTATATATAGTATTTTCTTTTGACAAAATTTGTATATATAGTATTCTTTTTTGAAGAAATATATATTGTATTTTTTGTTTGATATATATAACTTTCTAACATAGTTTGTTACGAAAACTTTACAGCTAAGTTAACTTTAATCTAGAAACTATTAAATTTCTTTCAAATTACATTCAAAACTTTTTTTTTTTATGACGTAAAAGACAAACTCATTCAGTTAGACTTAACCTTCGCTAATTATGTAGTTAGTATTATTTAATAAATGAATTTTAAATTTCATTTATATGTATACTACACAAAAGTTAATATATGTGCGACATTGCACATAATATAATGCTTCACTTCACTCGTCTTATAAATAACTCTATCCATCATCGAAGAAGTAAAACTCATCAAACTTAAGATCTTGAAGAAGAACATACTTCAATATTCCAAACAAACAACACTAGTGGATTTTCATATTCAACTGAATATTAAAAAGAACGTCATTCAACAATTTTTTTTTTAAATATCATTCAACATAATTAAAAATGAAAGGATGAATTTACGAAGAAACTCTCAATGTCCAAGTTAATTGCATACTACAATAAAATACCTACAAATAATGTAATAAAATGAAAGTGATTGGAATAGTTGTACCATTGAATTTGCAATGTTGATGTCCAAATCATTGATTGAATAATCAATTTTTTTAATATAAATCAAATAAAACATCAAACAAGATTGAAAATTAAACAATATCGCATAAACGAACAACATAATGCCACACTCAGACGATTTAATCACAAAAAAAACTAAATCTATGTGAAAATCACTTATTTAAATTAAAATAACGATAAAGAGAGATGATTTCAAGTCAAAAATTGACCTAAAAATATCCTATTAATAAAGAAAATAGAAGAGAAAATCTAGAAAGATAAAACTAAAACAAACTATTTTTTGGTCAAGTAGTCTAGTGGTTAGAGTTTACACATTTAAATATGGAGAAGTGAGATGTTCGAGGTTCAAACCCCGACCCCGGCATATAATATGCAATATCCCTACCAACTGATTTAAGATCACGGGGATACTAAAACCGACATCATACTATTGTTTTTTTAAAGAGACTTTATACTATTGATGAATCCTTTATTTGGATTCTTGGATTTTACAATGCCTCTTGTGTTGTGAATTCCGGGTACTTCAAAATGGGTGATGTACCGTATCCTTTGCGTATCTTGTACCGATACTTGCCTGATACTTCCCGATACGTATCAGGAGAATATTCAAAGATCAAATTTTATTTTATTTTAAAATAATTTTCCGATACATTTCTGATACATCCAGATAAGCGAAGGATACGTCTGTGTGGTCCGATACATACGAATAATGTTCATTTTGGATATAGTATAACAATGATGATGCTCTTTTTGAGATATATTGTGTATGTAATTGACTAATCATCACTCTCTTAATCGTTAATGTTATTTATATTTATGTTGATGTGCTACAAGCCTATGATTGGTTTCTTGTGTTTGTTAATATATTTGCATATTAAAAAAATGGTTATAATTATATTGTACATTTAATTATATAATTTTGTTTATTATCGTATCCTAGCCGTATCGTTTCTTGATTTTTAAAATTTTTCCGTATCGGCATATCAGTGCAGTATTGTATCTGTATCGTATCTTGTATCTGAGGTTTATAGCTCTTGTGTTACTTCTTATCAAAGTATTTTTTATAAGGGATCTTATCAAATAATTATTTATGCAAACAATAGATAAATGATTAAGATGTTCGTAAGACATTGTTTAATTGACAATATCAATATTGTTATATTGATTAGGATTCAAACCTAGAACGTAGGTGTTTATGCGAAATTTAAATGGTGCTTGCAACTTCATCCAGTGACCTATAGATCCAAATAAAGTAATTAGTGATAAAGATATTTTTTTTAGGGAAGTAAGATTAATTAACAATGACATAAAATGAGATCAATATGAAATATATTATATTATATAGTAAGCTATTTATTTATAAACCCGCTGTTGAAACAGCCCATTGGAATATCAAAACTTAGCCCCTGGTTTTCTGACTTCTCTTTGCATAATCCAACTGTTTTCTCTCTCTCAACTAACCCCCCCTTCTTTGCTACATCTTCTTCCTCTTTTATATCAAATGTCAATCCTCAATCTTCACCAACCTTCACTATTTCTCTTTCCAAATTTTACAACATTTTTCATCCTTAACCTCATCAAAAAACATCCTCAACAACTTGTGCAACCAAAATAAACATCCTTGTGACCAAAAAAACAATGTAAACAAAAAAACACTTACCTCATTCTTATTATTTATATTTATATTTACATTTTTAATTATTATTATTTATATTTTAACTTATTTTTTAATCCAATTCCTCTGTTTCCTCTGTTTTTGTTACTATTCCTCTGTTTCTGAATTTTTTATGGGGTGTTTTGATTTTCAAATTTGAATTGGTTTTTGGATACCCTTTTAGCATAAATTAATTTTATTGCATTGAATTTTTCAGTTGGTGAAAAAAGTTAAGAGATTTTATGATTTAATCCAATTCCCCTGTTTCCTCTGTTTTTTAAATTTTTATGGGGTGTGTTAATTTTGAAATTTGTATTGATTTTTGGATACCCTTTGTGCTGAAATTAAGTTTAATGCATTGAATTTTTCAGTTGGTGGTGAAAGCTGAATGATTTTTGGTTTTGGTTTGAATGGGGATAGAGAGAACCTTAGCTGATAGAAAAGGAAGAGATTTTTGTGAACTGCCAAAGGAGACAATTACTAGCAGCAGGTCAAGGAGGAACCGGCGGCGTCAGAAGAAGATGCCGCCGGTTCAGAGACTTTTTGAGACTTGTAAGGAAGTCTTTGCTTCTAGTGGGACAGGAATTGTCCCACCAGCTCAGGACATTGATAAGTTGCGGTCTGTTTTAGGTACGAGGTTCTTGTTCTTTTTTCTTTTCTTAATTTGTTTCATTGTTTTTGTGTTGTTAATCGGTTATAGGATGTGTATTTTTTTCTTTCAATGTATTTAATGATATTTCAGATCTCAGATATATATGTCTCTTAGTCATCAACACAATATCGAGACACATTGATTATATTCAATCACTTTTATTTTCTTAATTATTTTGGTGTCTACACGTCGGTGTCTTGTTAATTTTCATTGTCTTATTGTTATTATTATTAATTGTTTTTGGGGTGTGATTTTTTACTAATTTGCACGATATTTCATATTTAATTAAAGCGTGTTTGATATTTTATGTGTCAATGAACACCGACATGTGTATATGTGTTAGTATCCTGTTCGGTGTCCGTGTTTGTGTTTGATGAGTGCTTCATAAGTTTTTGTGTCAAAATTTTCATGTGTAAATGAAGATACTTGTGACAACTCATAAGGTTTTATTCATAATATATTACATGTTTCATGTTTTGTTTTTAATTGTTTAACTTTTTTCAAAATTGCACCAATTTTTGATGATATCATTTTACCATGAATATTATTGGATGAGTTGTGTGGGGGGTTTTGTGCTCTTTTATATACTTGCCATTGTTTTCTCTCCTTAGTGTGAGATGTGATGTGTCTTAACATGATTTGCATGCATGTGTTTTATTTATGTATTTGTATATTTATATATTATATATTCCGAGGTTCTCTGATTTGGCTATCAAATAAAATAAAAATTTGCATGTTGTCACGTGCTATTTGTTCCCCACAAGATATATATTTTACATTGAAAAAAAATTCAGTTTACAATGTGATGTCAAGTCCATGGTCTAATGTGAATGGGACATCAAGCATATTGATAATAAATCTCTCTCTCTCTCTCTCTATATATATCCTTTTTTTATGCTTCATCCATTCATTTATTCATTTGACTTCTAATATGGATTATTTGGATTTACTTTGTGGTTAATTAGGACTAATTAGGTGTTAATTAGCTATATTATAGGTTAGTAATGAAAGTTTAAATCCCTATTATTAGGTGTAGAACTTTCAAATGTCAATAAATAACAATGGACTTTATAGCAAGCTAAAAATGTTCTTGACATTTTTGTTATCTGTATGGTGATTATTAGTACATTATTGTCGGATAAAGAGAAAGTATTGTTGGTGGCTTAAAGCCTATAAGCCTAGGAATACAAAAACTCATTATCTAGTAAGAGTTATTAATGATATAAAGTCTATGTCAAAACTCCAAAGGTTAATTACAATAGTTATATTCTATGAAACACCGACACATCAGATTGTAAGCGTGTCGTGTCAAGTGTCAACACATTTGATTGTATTTAATGACTTTTATTTTCTCCAATTATTACCAGTGTTTGTGTCGCGTCTGTGTATGTGGTTCATAGGTTATAGGTTATATATGAGTAAATTGTTGAATATTTTCATGAGTTTCATGTGCCATGCAAAGTATACAACTCTAGCTTCTCTTTTGTGCAGATGGAATAAAACCAGAAGATGTTGACTTGGATCCTAATATGCCATATTTCAGGGCAAATGCATCTCACAGAAGGCCAAAAATTACATACTTGCACATTTATGAGTGTGAGAAATTCTCCGTAAGTAACTAAGCCTGTCTAAACTGTTTATATGATGTTTAATAAGAAAATGGATTCCCTTTGCTTAGGATATCTCTACATTCACATAGTCAATATATTGGTGGCCGTTGGTTTCAGATCAAACAGTTCACAAAACATGTACATTTTATTTTTTAGAAAATCCAAACCATCCGATATTGATCCAACTGTTACCGTTGTATTGACTGCATGAATTCATAATATCTTGACTCTAGGGAATCTTGATCCGATCAAACAGTTCGCAAAATATGCAGTTAGATTTAGATCAGACAATTTACAAAACACATTTTATTTTTATAATTTTTTTGAAGAGTTCTGATTTATGCACATTTTTAATGTGTTGTACAGATGGGAATATTTTGTTTGCCACCTTCTGGTGTTATTCCTCTACATAATCACCCTGGAATGACAGTTTTTAGTAAGCTACTTTTTGGAACTATGCACATCAAATCATATGATTGGGTGGTTGACTTGCCTCCTGAATCTCCTACCATTTTCAAACCCTCAGAAAGTGAGTAGTACTTATATTATTCACTGTTTCTTATTTATGATAATGCTTTTGTACTACAACTTATTCTTTTTTCAATTGTAGAACCTAAGCTAGACATATTAAGTACAATAGAATAGTCCTAAAATAGAAAAAATTGCTATTTAATTAACATTTGATACCCTTGTATATTTTAAGATTTTTTTGTGTAATCTAGAAGTAATATGTCCATATCCAAACCACCGCAGTTGTAGTTGCGGTTACCGTTACATTGCAATCGTTAACTTCAGGTGAAAGTACAGACAAATGCGGCTGTAACTGTAGTCGCGGTCACAGTAACGCTGCCATATTTTATGTTAAGGGAAAGTTCGGACAAATGTGGTTGCATTTTCAGTTTCAAACCCTAGTTTAAAACTATTGTTCATATATCATTGTTTTTTTATTGTCCTAGCTGAACATAATGAACATTTATATTCTAATGTTGCAGGCCCTGAGTTGAGGTTAGCAAAAGTAAAGGTTGATGATGATTTCACTGCTCCTTGCAACCCTTCTATCTTATATCCTGAGGATGGTGGCAACTTGCATTGTTTCACAGCAGTGACAGCATGTGCAGTTCTTGATGTTCTTGGTCCTCCATATTCTGATTTTGATGGCAGACACTGCACATACTACACTAATTATCCGTTTTCCAACTTTCCAGGTAAATTTTTCTCTAATACCGACATACTTTTCGACTTTATACCTTAAAATATTTATGCCTTTCTTCACTAATATACTTCATTTTATGATCACATCACACTATTTCTATATCTCTTGACATATCCTCGGATTGTCTGCAGTAAAAGAAAACACGCAATCATGTAGTTAATTGATCTTGGTTGTTGGATAAAGATAAATAGCTTGATTCAAACTTTACAAAATTGGGTTTAAAGTGCAATTAATAATGCAAGTCATTTGATCTTATCCCATCGTTGAGATTCATGATTGCGCGACGAGATGGAATTCGTTGCAATATAATGGATTTAGATTTCTTGTAGTCATGAATTCCAAAGTCACGCAATGTATATTTTACCATATGGCTTAGAAGTAACTACTTAGATTTTGGACCATGATTTGTTGTACTAAACAAAAGACGCAATTACGCGTAGTTTTTGTTCTTACTTCCAAGTCATTTGATCTTGATTGAATGATTCCGATTTGTCTCATTGTGTGCTTTTGTGCCTGCACGCAATCTAGGTCCCATGTGTCACTATCAACATTTCTATTTGCGCCGGACCCCACATAAACTTTAATTATATCTATTGTACTCCAAGTTGACATGTCACTATTAATGTACATAATTGATGTGCTAAACAAAGCTACATTCTCATGAAATTTCAGTTGAAGGACTATCCATACCAGAAGAGAAAAGGAATGTTTATGAATGGCTACAAGAAAAGGACCAACTTGAAGATTTAAAAGTTGAAGGAAGAATGTACAGTGGTCCTACTATTGTGGAGAATATTCTGTCTCAAACATAGACAACATCTTTCAGTTCTTGTAATCATTTTCTATTTTCAAATATCTCTACAGAAAAAAAAGGAGAAAAGCAAATTTTTTATTAATCTTGCAAATTTTATGCTGGTTTTCTTTGTTATTGTACTTTTTTTGGTGTTTTTTTTCTTCTCCTTTTCTTTATGGAACAACAGAAAAAGGAGAAATGTTGCTAATAGAAGCACCATGTTTAATTTTAGCCATCAATATAGAAGTTTGTTATTGAAATTAAACAAATGTGTTATTTATATGTTTATATTGTGTTGAAATAGTAGTATTCTTTAGTTAATTTTTCACTGAGATGTATGGAAATAGATGATTTAATCTATAACTATTAGCAAAGTTAGAATAAAGTTTTGTTGTTAACATTATTATAATCACCACTAGTATATTTTGAAATTGTTTTTAATTTTTCAAACAAAAAGAGTATGATTTATTTCTTTGTTTGAATATCAAATTTATGATAGCATAGTTTTACTAGTAATAATAGACCTCGTGATTAGATTGTAAAATAGAGATTAGTCATCAATAAAGTCGGTGGATACTTCAATTAGCTATATAACAATAAAAACTCTTATTATGTTTTGTCGCAATAATAGTCTCATTTTAATTTGCTTGTTGAACAAACTGGATGGTTGTAATACACGTGAAAATTTTACTTGCTAGCACCTTCGGGTTCGACAGACAATATGTGTGCGCGCACACGAGTGTGTATATGTTGTGTCCGCTGGTAAGGTTGGACATTCCGATCGACCACATTGATCTGATTTGAGTTTAAATTTCAAATGATTTATTTTCATTGAGGTCAGTTCTTCTTCTGGATCTTGTATGAAATATACCATGCACCATATAATTAAATTTTCCATTCTATTAGAGAAACAGAACAAAACATGAAAAATATTCATTATAGAAACATAAAATGCTACATTTTTCAATTTTTACATATATATTCATAGAATGATGTATATATATATATGAAGTAAAACAAGTTTTGTGTTTAGATGACCCTTTTTTCATCTCTCTAGAGTGAGAGCATAGTTGCATGCATGCACTATTATTATTATTCATGATGGTGACATCTTAATTTTCATGTGAGGTGAAATTAGTTACCACACAGATATTGCAATAGCCAACCGTACGTAAATGCTTGAAAATGTTGGTCATGTTTTGATTGTTTTTCTAACTAGTTTATAGATTCTTGATCTTAGAGGGACATGAAAAGGTGGAAGAGAAGAATAGGTAAGTACATGTGATGGAAACATGTGATAGAGACTAGCTTGGAAAATTAAGCACATTTGATTGAAGCTAGCTGGAGCTGTCTAAAGTAATTATAAGGCGACTCTTGCAACAACAATGAGCTTGATTGGCTTTATTTACACAATACTTAAAGTAGTGCAATTTTTATTATTCTCTAATCACAATTTCATATATGAAATACGTATCTAAAACAGAGTTCTTTAATTAAAATTTAAATTTGATAAAAACAATTAAATCACATGGCACATATGTTATAATTTGATGAGCAATACAAACAACTCTTATAAATACAATCTAAGTTTTCCTTTTATCTATAATTCTATACAAGATTAGTCATTATCCCGTTTGTTTTAATGTCAATCCCAACCTTTTCTATTTGCAGATAGTGATAGCAAGGATCTAAAAATAACAACTCGGTTATCATAAAAAATATGCTTCCTTTTTCCTTCTTCTAAATATTATGCTATTCAAGATGGTTCCTTGTTTTGCTTAATTATATCCGCAAATTAAAAATTAATATGACACACATACCATAACAATTGCAACCACAAATATACTAAGGACATGAAAATGGCAATGGAGTATCACCGTGATTTTGAGAAGAGAGAGAAACCGGATAATATTTTCAAGTGAATAAATAATCAATAAGTGAAAAAGCAGCAAAAGGAACTTTGGGAAGTTGATTGTGAAGTGGGCGTCTGCTAGGGCTCCGTTCAGCTGTTTCGTTTCTTGACCTAGCTCCGGTGTGGCTTTGCTCGCCTAGCCATGTTTGACTGGCAGGCAGAGCTCGGACCTCTTGCCTTCAATTTTGCAATCGCGACATCAGGCCACCAATCCACCGTCGCCGTTTCTGCTCCAGTTTTGACCGCGGTTTCTGCACCTGTTCAGGAAGTCGTTCAAAAGCCCTCCTTTGCCCAGGCACTGCGTGGTACACCAGTGCAATCAGACCCTCTTCCTGTGCCTACCATCCGCGGGGAAACTTTACCTGTAAAGATCACAGATGATGTATACTATCGTGGAATAGATGCTTGCAAAACCAACCTTTGCGGTCAGTTGGTTTTGAACAAAGGGGATAAGCCCTATTCCTCCAAAGGCATCACCGTCAAGCTGCAAAAGTTGTGGAAAGTAAAAGGGCCGTGACATTTGCTCTCTCTTGGTTGGGGGTTCTACGAAATCTTTTTTGCCTCACAAGAGGATATGCGCATCGTTTGGGCAGCCGATACTGTTAGCTTGAAGCTAGGATTGCTAAGATTGTTTGAGTGGACAAAGGACTTCAACACTCACACGCAACGACAAACTCATTCTCAAGTCTGGATTCGGTTATGGAAATTACCGCAAGAATATTGGATGGAGAGGACCTTGTTTGAGATTGCGGGGGCGGTGGAAACTCCGTTACTGATTGATAATGTAACAAAATTCACGTTTCCTGTGGACTTGGATCTTTCAAAGGATATTTTTTACGAGGTCATGGTAGATTGGGAAGGCTTCACGTTTCCTGTTGCTATAGAATATGAGGGTCTACCTGAATTTTGCACACACTGTAAGAGTATCGGACACAATGTCACTTCATGCTGTTGGTTACATCCACGAAGGGAGAAAAATGTTGAGCAGCCAATCGACAAGGGTAAGAAACCAGTTCATTCTAAAAAACCAAAACAAGGGTGGCACCTACTCAACAAGATGATATTAGTAATGATAATGCCTCCCTTGGGACAGAAGCTACGGTGCAACAATCTGATGAAGGTGGTGACACCTTACGGTTGGACGCATCTCAGCATAAGGATGCGGAAGATACAACCATTCCACAACCGCATGTAATGGAGAAAGAGATTGTTGTTACAGATGCTAATGCAGAGACACAGTTAGAGAGGCAGATAGTTGTTTACCACCGACATAGGAAAGGTTCTGACACTACTTTTCATATGCCGCTTTAGAATGTTTCAGATAGAATTGCTCGCTCTCTTAGTCCGGTACATGAGGTACAAGCACTTCTTACTTTGGTGTCTGATTTCCCTAATGTAAAAAAAATATTGTTGTTGGTCCAAACGACCCAGTGGATCCGGTGTTGCAAAAGGAATTGGATTTAGTAAATGAATTGTTATTGAACAACACCACCGCAAACATCCCATTTATTCCTTACTTAATAAAGGCGCAAAAGAAGAAAGCAAGCCAAGCAAGCAAGGTGACTTATGCAACCCGTTCTCATGGTCCACTCCCCACCTCTCAATGAAGATTCTCTACTAGAATATTTCGGAAGTCGGCAATCATGACTCCCAGGTTGCTCTTAGTGAATTATGTCGTGTTCATTGTCTGTTACTAGTTTTTCTGGCTGAACCAATGGTTCCTCTTAGCTCTGTCCCGAGTTTGTTTTGGAAAGATACAAAAATTACTAAATATTTTGTTAATAATAAAGGTTCTCTACCGCCGAATCTTTGAGCTTTATGGGGGGCTGATGTTGATTTTGTGGTACGATTTGAGTATCCCCAGTGTGTGGTGTTGGAACATGTTTGTAACAATAAAAAAGTTGCTAGCAACTTGGGTGTGGTGTCAGTTTTTGAGGTAGAACTTTTAGGGCTGGTTTTCGCTATGGAATATACTGCTTGATTCCAATGGCATAGACTTTGGTTAGAACGTGATTCTACTAGCACATTGTTGGCTTTTAAAAATTCCTCCTTGATTCCTTTTCGTCTTCGCAACAGATGGCATAATTGCGTCCATTATCGTGATTGCAATTGTTATGCGGACTTGTTAGCTTCCATTGGCCATGGTTTGGTTGGCTCGATTTGGTTTGATACTCTTCCATTGTCGCTGTCTTTAGGCTTCTTTAGGGAACGACACAACCTTCCTAATTTTCGATTTCCCTAGGTTGTCCGTATTTTTTTTCTTTCTCGCTTTTTTTGTTGCTGAGGGTTTTGGCCTAGTCCCCCCTCGTGTATATATCTTTTTTCCCTTTTTTAATAATATATATGGAGTAGGTGGTAGAGGATGGGAGTTCCAGTTGGGTGCCAACCTAGTTGGGATGTTTTCGGCCTCCTTGATGCCTAACCTATTTCTTGCCTTATAAAAAAAAGTGAATAAATAATCATATCAAGCCTCTCAAAAAAAAATCATATCATGTGTGCTTGAGCAGTGGAAGTCTCTTTCAGTTATGATTGAACATTGGAAGTCTCTTGCTTGTGTGTTTGAGCAGTGAAAGTCTCTTCCAGTTGTGATTGAACATTGGAAGTCTCTTGTTTGTGTCTATGATGCTATATGCATGGCGTGCGTGTGATAGTGAGTGTGCGCGTGCGAGTGTGTGCATATGATAAATGTTATATGTTGTGTGTTTTAAAATCCATCTTATTAAAGAGCAAAACCAATATGCGGTAATTTAAGGTCAGACATTCCGATGGATCACATAGATTCCATTTGAATTTGAATTTGGAATGCTTTGTTTTCATTGAGCTGTTAGTTGTTCTTCTTGATCTTGCATGTAATATACCATGTACCTATATAATTAAATTTTCCATTCTATTAAAAAACATAAAAATAATTCATTATAGAACCATAAAATGCTACAATTTTCAATATTTACATATATTTTACTCATAGAATGATATACATATAAATGAAGTAAACAAGTTTTTTGTTTTTGTACATAAAAAAAACTGTGTTTAGATGACACTTTTTCTTTACTGTTAGAGCATAGTTGCATGCATGTACTATTTTTATACATGATGGTGACATCTTAATTTTCATGCGAGGTGAAATTAGTTACCACACAGATATTGCGATAGCCAACCGTACATGCTTGAAAATGTTGGTCATGTTTTGATTGTTTTTCTAACTAGTTTATAGATTCTTGATCTTAGAGGGACATGAAAAGGTGGAAGAGAAGAATAGGTAAGTACATGTGATGGAAACATGTGATAGAGACTAGCTTGGAAAATTAAGCACATTCGATTGAAGCTAGCTGGAGCTGTCTAAAGTAATTATAAGGTGACTCTTGCAACAATAATGAGGTTGATCTGGCTTTATTTAAACAATACTTAAAGTAGTGTAATTTTTATTATTCTCTAATCACAATGGGGTTTCTGGATTTATTACACTTTTTTTTTAAATAACACTGATGTAATATTTTTACGTATATCAAAAGTAAGTATTTATATATCGTCTCCTCAGGGACTAGTGTGATATCATGGACTGTTCGACATCAATTATCATTTTAAGTTGAAAGAG
>Ga0315913_1003168_pt1 | contig 19690 bp, 8 predicted proteins | sample MpolsnodulesMG_FD_207736 | JGI IMG/M metagenome (GOLD analysis project Ga0315913, IMG submission 207736) | Medicago polymorpha root nodule microbial communities from Los Angeles, California, United States - small nodules | ecosystem: Host-associated > Plants > Roots > Nodule | place: USA... | reverse complement strand
TATAGGTGATGGTTGTGACAACGCATAAAGGAGTGCCCCAAGAATTTTATGGAGCCAAATTAATAGGATCTTGGAGGTTGCTAACACTGATCTCTATTAATTGCTTAGCACATATCTCTTCATTATATGTCCCATATTTTTGAACAACTATCAGTACCATATTTTACCTAATACTTTTCATTTCCCAAACACAAATTGGAAATTCAGCTTTCCCCTCCCTTGGTATCAGAACGTACCCCTCTCTTTGGCACTTAGTCCAAGAATAATTTCAGAGGTAGCTCGGTTCAAGCCTGACATAATACATGCATCATCACCAGGCATAATGGTTGGTCTGCAATTCTTATATCTCCTTATTTATTAAATTTTGGTGTTAATAAGCGTAAGGTTGTTGTGAAGACTTATTTGTCACATTTCATGTCTGATACTACCTTATTTTCAGGTTTTTGGTGCTCTTATCATTGCAAAACTATTGTCTGTTCCAATTGTCATGTCCTATCATACCCATGTACCAGTGTAAGTTTCAGTCTGATTTCACATTTTCTGAATATGTTTACCACTTTAGATAACACGGTTCTTACATATATGATTGTTCTAAGACAACAATATGATGTCTGATCTGGTCTATATTAAATTATGTACTGCTTATGTTGGAAGTGTTTGATATGGACCGTAGTATTTAAACAAAAGTTGTACTTTATAAACCCTAGGGTTGATTAATAGAAAGGTGATGCGGCTTCTCTGCAGTCGGAGACGTAGACACACTTGGCCGAACTCCGTGATCAAATATCATGTTTTCTCTATTTGTGTTTTTCGTATCTTTTTACTTTTGAACCAGGTTGCTGTTCTAACAGCTTATTTTTAATCTTATTGTCTCCAGATACATTCCAAGATATACCTTCAGTTGGCTGGTGAAACCGATGTGGTTGGTCATAAGTACGTATACTTTCTTGCTTTTACTTTTTTCCTATATGGTCTTGAATATTTGTGAGCATATCATAAATTTTGGTGTTTCATGTAGAATTTCTTCACAGAGCAGCTGACCTGACTCTGGTGCCATCTGTTGCCATCGGGAGGGATCTTCAAGCGGCTAGAGTAACAGCAGGTGAACATAGAATCCTCTTATCTAGTCGTTTTATCTATGCTTAGTTGATAACATAGTTTAAATATAAGCATTTCTCGGCATGCCTTTGTCAATGCAGCAAAGTTGGTGGTCTAACTTCTTTCTTTTGTTGATATCCAGCTAACAAGATTCGTCTTTGGAACAAAGGTGTTGATTCTGAAAGTTTCCATCCACGATTCCGTTCACATGAAATGCGATTAAGACTAAGGTTTGAACCTTTTGTCATTTTTTTCGTTATTTAGAAGTTTTTGTAATGATCAGTTTTCATCTTATTCTTACAGTAACGGTGAACCTGAGAAACCCTTGATAGTTCATGTTGGACGGCTTGGAGTTGAAAAGAGTTTAGGTTTTATCAAAGGGTAGAGCAAACTTTATCTTGCAATTTGCTTAACTTTCTCTGATATTTCTTACCATGCAAAATAATATATCTCTCATAGGAATTTAAATATCTGTACACTTTGTTTGACACCTGAACCAAATGGTTTTGCAGGGTCATGGATAAGCTTCCTGAAGCTCGAGTTGCTTTCATCGGAGATGGACCGTACAGGTGACTTATTATGACATTTCGCTACTTTTATATCTGTTCCAGTTGTGTATGACAGCTTTTAACTAATGGATTTCTATGAATGTACTTTTTTATTCTTGCCTCTTCCATCTCAAATCATATAATGGCTAACCTCCATCATGAAATGGATTTTCTCGTTTCATCTTTAGAACGCGTTTAAATTGACTTATGAACAGTTTATTTGGGTTTATTTATTAGCATCAACAATTATGAGTGTTTAGGTGAACTTACGGAAACAACCTAACGTATGATATGCTTATAAGTTCTTTTAAACTAATTTGAATAAGGTCTCCAAAGAGCTTTTGAACACAGATTATACTTTATAGGTTATCTGAAAACAGTTTGACTAGATTTTTTCTTTGATTATACTTTATAGGTTATACTTTATATATATAAGAACTTATTATATGATAAGTGTTTATCCGGTAACCGCTTAATTGAGTTGGTTATCCAATCATACCCTTATTCTCTTTCTTTTGAGGATTTGGAGGAGACTTCGCCTCTGTCTAGCGATTTCAGTCCACATCTCATTCTCAATGTTTTATCTTTATATATATCATCTTCATCCCTCTCTAGATAATACAAATTGTTAATTATGATCACTCTGGCAACTTTTAGTAGTATGATGAGTTCTTTAACTACCAGGGAGGAGCTAGAGAAAATGTTTGAAGGTATGCCTGCAGTCTTCACAGGAATGTTAGGAGGGGAAGTACTCTCTCAAGCATATGCTAGTGGAGATGTATTTATCATGCCTTCAGAGTCAGAAACACTTGGCTTTGTTGTTTTGGAGGCCATGTCTTCGGGGATACCTGTGGTGGCAGCACGCGCCGGAGGCATTCCAGATATAATTCCCGCGGATCAAGAAGGTAAAACCGGCTATCTCTATAATCCAGGTGATCTTGAAGACTGCTTGAGTAAATTGAAACCCCTTTTGTTCGACAAAGAGTTGAGAGAAACCATAGGAAAAGCTGCACGTAATGAAATGGAAAAATTTGATTGGAAGGCAGCCACACGAAAAGTTCGAAATGAACAATACAATGCTGCTATTTGGTTCTGGCGCAAGAAAAGGGCGATATTATTGAGACCCTTACAATGGATCAGTAAACGTGTTTTCCCATCACCACAAATTAACTATAGATGATCTACCTCTTCAAAAAAACTATAGATGATGTAAGTAAACGTTCCAAGCTTAGGATTGTTCCTTGCTTGGTTTGACTTAACATAAGGCTTGTATTTTTGAGATAATGCATTCATATTTTCTGAATATAATGCAGCTTGTAATGTGATAAGGTGTTGCACCTAATCTTGTGTCATTGTACCTTAAAAAGTAAATAAATCTTGTGTCAATGTAAAGTTGATAAATATCAAAGCCTAAATCCTTCATGACCCTATTCTATCTATTTTGTATTTAACTTCCCCATTGAAATTATAAGGCATTAACACTATAGAAAGCACTGAATAAAAAAGCATAAATTGAATATTGAAGAGAGGTCATTCTATATTGCACAGGGAGATAAGTCCGGTATCATTTCAATTTAACGCCATTTATTATTTTGCGAATTAGAGGTGCCTCAGTAGCATGTATAAATAATAAGAGAAATGCTAGCAACACACATTCTAACACACACTTTTCAAAACACTCTCTTTGATTGGTTAAAATTTGCATAAGTCCCACCAAAATTATATGGGACCCACATGATTTGGTGGGACCCATGTGAATTTTAACCAATCAAAGAGAGTGTGTTGAAAAGTGTGTGTTAGAATGTGTGTTGCTAGCATTCCTCAAATATGATAAGGGGTGCATCTTTTTTGAGTAAACCGAGTAAGGTCAAACCATATATCCCGAGCATTATTAATCCATAGGATGGAATTGGCTATGGAAATGATAGTGGAATTTATGATCCAAGATTGGACCATACTGTTACAACGGACCCGATGATAGAAATTTGCATTGTTAGGTTCAGGTTTAAGAAGGCTGCCATCAATAAAACCAAGTTTGTTTTTGGCTTCAAGTAGCATGGTAATGGCTCAGCTTCAAATGGCGTAGTTATTTCCATTGAGAGCCGAGAGGTTGTGTGAAAAGTACTTGGCCTGGCTGGTCTGATGAATGAAGATAATTATAAGGTGATGCAGAATCAAGTACTTGGTCTGGCTTGGTTAAGGGAAGCCATTGGTGTGGGAAAAAATAGGAACGAAGTTAGGCTGATACCATGTAAAGAAAATATGCAGGGAACAAATTGATGGTAAACTCTGCAGTGTATAGATAATATAGAGTCCAATTATTAACAGAAAGCTAACCAAATGAATAGGAAAGCTAAAAAAATATTCAAATTCAAATCATGTTAAAAAAAAATCAAATTCAAATATACAACATGGATTAGTAACAAATTGTGATATATAGTAGGCAGAGTCGATAACAAAATATAAATTCTACTCGACAACATTGAAACTTATTAAAATGAACTCTGTTGGTGGTGGTGGCGGCACTGCCCGGACCATATCCTTGTATGTGGCTGCCATGGCTTCTTGCTATAATAAGTGTCACTCCATTGTGCTGGATAAAATAATGTAATTTTAATTGGAAGATTGCTTTTTATTTATGTTCTACAAAATTTTAATCCATTGAACTCATTGCATTAACATAAACATACATTGAACCCATTGCATTGAAAAGATCATTCCCTTTCCCTGTGATGTCTCATGAAGTTATGGTAATACAAAAAAAGCTTACTATTTGCACAAACTTTTTAATCTATAGAAAACACTGAATCAAAAAGCTTGAATTGCAGATTCAAAAGAAGTTTATTCTAAGGCATCATTACAAAACAATATTGTTTTAAACACAGCCAATCAACTCACAAACTAACAAACCTTTGTGCCTCTGAGTCTGTCCCAGCTTTGATATTTAAGACTGAAATTAAGTGCAAAGGAATCTCCAAATTCCAATGCACTTTGATTATTATTATGTTACATCATTCTAGACCTTAGATAATATGAATACAAGATGGAATAATATATTAAGTGCTAATGCTTAGTGGCAGGGATATGGAGCTCCATATAATCAACAAAATCATCTAAATATTTTTGGTGCAACTCCTTGTCTCCAAATATCTTGCTCATCTCTACAGCTTTATTTCTATAACTCTCTCCTTCCTCCCCTACCATCACTGATCCCAATGCCTTAGCCACTGAATCCCTTGTGAATTTCCCATCATTTTCATCATTTCTTTGTACCTTTACCCCCACCATTCTTTCTTCCATATGTCTAGCAACTAAACCTTGCTCATTATGAAAAGGTAACATAATAAGTGGACATCCAACTTGAAGACTCTCTATCACAGAACTCCAACCACAATGAGTGAAAAATCCCCCAATAGACTCATGTGATAAGATTCTCAACTGTGGTGCCCAATTTGTCAAAATCAATCCTTTCTTATTTGATTGGTTCTCAACAAGCCAATCATCTTTAACTTGGTTCTTCACAATCCAAAGAAAAGGAAAATTAGATAGTTCTAATCCTTTAGCTATCTCAGTGAATTCTTCATAACTTAATGCCACTTCACTTCCAAATGCAACATAAACCACTGACCTTTTTTCATGTTTATCCAACCATTTAAGGATTGTATCCCAATTTTCATCTTTTTTTTCTTCATTGAATTGTAGTGAAGGTGGCAATAATCCAACTGGAATCACTTTTTTGTTGCATAGAATTTCAATTAATCCTAGATATTTACCTTCAACCTCCATGCAACTTCTTGCAGCAATAAAATCAGCACCAAAAAGGATTTCTTTGACCCTAAACATATCTGTAACTCCAGATTCATTTTGTTCTAAGTAGACATTAGAAATAATATTGTCCTCATCATTTGACTTACCAACTAAGAACTCCACCCCAAAAGACATACCAATTGCACTAAAAATTGAGAAATAAATGCTTAAGATGCCAAACTTTGATAATATTGGTGGTAACCAATAAGGTGCAAAGTCATATATGATACAATCAGGGTTGTATTTTTCCAAAAATTCAATCAAAGGTTGTTGAAGACCATCAAATGCTTTCTTGAGATATGGAACAATGTGTGTTGGAATGTCCATAGTGGCTTCTGCATGCTCAGGTAATTGGTCTATATGAGGTAGTGAGAGTTCTACAAAATTTACCAAAGGTTGTAAATTTAGAGGTAGTTTAGGGAGACGTTTGATATTTCTAGGTGTGGAAATGAATGAAATTTTGTGACCCTTTTGAGCTATGAGTTTGGAAAGCTCAAGGAATGGACTTATGTGACCAAATGCAAGCCATGGAAAAACAGCAATGTGAAGTTTCTTAGGATCATCTTCCATGGTGATGGTGGTATTGTATTGGAGTATATGATATGAGATCTAACATAATTTAATTTTATAGACGTTGGAGTTAGGTTAGGCTTATCTTCCATGGTGGTACTGTATTGGTGTTTAAGATATATCATATAGACATTTGGATGAGTCAATTGGTATTTGAGTATGTATGCTTCGGTTTTATCGAAGATAAAATCCTAACAATAAAAAAAAGTTTGATTTAATTTGATTTTCGTGATATTTTCTTATAAAATTTGATCAAACTAAACTAGTGAAGAAAAAGTTGGTTAGGTATGATTGAGTGCCTGTTTGTTATAGTTTCTTTTAAAAGATGATTTTTATACTATTTCATTTTTTGTTATTATTTTACTAAAGCTTTTTTTAAGAAAGATTTAAATAAGAAATTGGTATAAACAGTTTATCATAAGAAGTCGTTTTAAGTATATATCATTTTGCTACTTTTTTTTTATTATAAAATTTAAAAACAAAAAGCTTCAAATGAGAAGCCATATTGAATAGTTTTTCTATGCATCTGTGACATCCTCCCAAACCTTCAAGTTCCGATGCTTCCAAAGACTCCACAAAGTTGCAGCAAAAATTTTCCTTTGCTCAATAGTTAGTATTTCAACAAGTAAGAAAATATCCTCGACAACAGAGGCAGTGGTACCAAGAGCATCATGAATCGTGTGCCAGAATCCTGTCATATTCCATACTCGGGTTGCAAAAGGACACTCAAAGATTAGGTGCGCAAGGTCCTCGATGTCAGAGGTGCAGCTGACACATTGTGTAGGGCATTGAACACCTTTGTCATGAAGGCGAACTCGGGTTGGCAAACTTGATAAGAGATTTATAATGATGGGGCCTCATGGTCGAACTTCGAATTATCAGCTTTTTTTTTTCCTTCTTAAAAATTAGAGGCTCCTCTTTGAATTTAATTTCGTCACCCAACAATTTTAATTGTATCTGACCATTGATTTATTTGGTACAAATTATAGGTCTTGCTCTTAATGGTTTACCTATTAATGCTTACTTTCCACACGCTCAAACAGTACACGTACAAAAAAACATTAGAATTCTAATGAAAAGTTTAATGATCAGGCCACACCAATTGAAAGCAAAATTTGATAATTATAATTTATATAGCATCCACTTCATTTGTGACAATATCAATGAATCATAGATTGTGGCTTTCATTTGTGATCGCAACAGACAAGATCAAAACCAATTGGTACTGGTGTTGTTGTTGTTGTTTTGGAGGTTTTTCATTGTTGTTGTTTTGGAGGTTTTATTGCAGAAGGTGGGAGAGAGGAGAAAGACAATTCAGAAATTACAGCAAGTTGAAATTGCATGTTTTCAGGCATCCGTGAATATTCTTATGCAAAAGTCTTGTACCAAATATCATTTTCCTTATTTTTTTTCACCCTTTTTTTTAGATGAAGTGGTAAACCAATGAAAATAAACTCACATACAACTGTGAGGTCCCGGGTTCGAACTCGGGTCACAACGTCCAGCCTTATAATTTCAGCATTTGCTAGTTGAGCTAGGACTTCTAAACTTTTCACCTTATTTATTTATCGTGCGTGTCAATTTTATTTTTTTTAAAATACCTTCTATTCGAATTAAGAAATCCGAATCAAATTGTAGAGATTTAAACTGTAATAACTTTAGGCATAATTTATTACTGCTTTTGTGGTAACAATTTTAACGTACAATCATACCTTCGATGACCACAAACTAACATAAGATATTAGGGGGGTGAGATCAATGAAGAAAGTTAAAACATCGTGATTCTAAGTAAATAATTGTAGTAAACGGACATCATTACCAAGTCACAAAAAGAATTGAATCGAAAACGACCTACTCACATTTTTATCTTGATTTTATTAGTTTTTATTTCTCTTTACAAACCAAATTTATGTCATGTGCGTCACCCAATTTAATATTATATTTACAATTGACATTGCTAGAAATTTCAAAATCCCTGCAAGTACGACCTTTAAATATTATTACTTGACAACAACTTACTACACTTGCTAAATTATCCATCAAGCCTTTGTTGTCGTTGTCGGGAATTGTTCATAAAATTCAAAAAGACAATTGCAATATGTACTTAGGGTTTCTGTCTATTTAAAACCCGAGAATCTTTGCCTTTTAAAAAAAACTAGAACTGAATTTGTTATTGAAAAACAATAAAATTTGCGGTAGAATATTTGAATTCCATCTTACTTTTGTGATGTAATTAAATTTATGTTATAGTATGTTTAGGAAGATGCGGAAAGAGCACACTTCATGCAGCAATTTTTTTTTACAGAGCTTCATATAAACAGATTAAATATTAAAGCTACAGAGAAAAGGTATGTACAAATAATTTACTCTTGGACCCCTAAAAAAATATAATTTACTTATCTCATAAGGTGACCTTCCAACATGTATATCAGAGATCCCTCAAAAAAAAAAATATGTATATCAGAGTTAACAGTCAAGGCTCCATTACTTATTGAAACATTATTAGAAGATTCACTCAAAATATTTACTTCCAAATGTTTAATCGTGTTAAAAAAAAGAGTTTCATCATAGTAAGTCGATATAATTCAATTAGTATTTCACTTGTTCGATTAGTGATCCGATGACCTGGTATTTCGACCTAGTCAATGACTGCTCATAGTTTAATATCACAACCAAACAAAGTTTACCAGTAGACTTAGATTTGTGGCATAATGTTCCTAGACATGTCAACATGATAAATTAGTTGATTTGATGCAAGAACTGATTGCAGAAGAATCAAAACTCAATCGTATGAAATGTCAACAAATGAAAAATCAAAATCGATGAATCTGGATACAACATACAACAAAATTAAGCAAAGAAACAAGAACCCAAACACACATGATTAGCATTTATAACTAGGTCACTCAAGAGCAAAAAGAGTTGTACAGTTTTCGATTCATAAACTAAAGAGAGAATGTAACGAAGAATCACATAATAAATCACATGATAAGTGCTAACAACACACTCTTTTATTTAATAAAATTTATGTGAAACAGATAGTAGAAAATTAAAATCATCGGATAATCTGCACTATTTGGGAATGTGAATGCGTCCTATGGGAAGTGGAATCACAGAAATGCAAATAGCAGAAAATTAAAGTGGTCCTTCAAGCAATGGAGAGGAATTATTTGGGAAAATTATAGGCTAGGATTGCATAAACTGTCTGCACAACAGTGAGAACAGAGAGAACCGTTGCAACAAAGTTGTAATTGCGGTTCAAAAATCTTAACAGCCACCAATGATGCCGGTATGTGAATGAACTCGACACTATTTTCCAGATTCGTTTAATGAAAAATGTGTCAAAGTAATTGTTGATGTCATCAACCATTTGAATATAACTACCGGAATCAACTACTTCATGGTCAACTCCAAATGCTATTGCGCGGAAAAACTCCATCAACTTTTGGTTGCTCATCTTCACATGATCCACAACAATTTTCTTGTCCTTAAGAAGTTGAACATCGTCTTTCGAACAGATCAGACCATTGAAAATCAAAGCAGCCAAAGTGAATTTGCAGCCGCCAGAGCCGCCTCTTGATTTACTCTGAAGATGTTCCCAAGCAATTAGATTACACCACTTTGCTTTTGTTGTTTTTGTGATATGCAACTGTTCAATTTCAAGTTCCCCCTTTTCAAACTTGAATTTAAAGTCCATACCTTTCAATTTCACCTCTTCAGAAATATGATCCAAATCCAAATCCAAATGCTTTCCATTCACAGAAAGGATATTTCCAAGCATAAATAACAGACCACATAAACTCTTCCACATAAAAAAAAAGATAGAACGACCAAACTTAGAAGTACTACATTTATCCTTTTGGAGGTTTGGTTTTATGGCAACTCCTGCAGTTAGGAGTCTCAGAGCACATCGATTCAGTTTAAGTTGAGTCCGAGACTGAGTAGTATCAATAATGTCCAACACGACTTGATCTTCTTCCTTCTCAACACGGGTAGTACTCTCACCTTTCCCGTTGACGAATAAGTAGACAATATCAAGAAGGTTAGTACCTTTAGTGGTCTGAACTGGACCGTCGTGAGAGTAGCCTAATAGTGACGGGACAAGATTATTAATTTTGATCTCCCACTCCCGATCACTATAAAGAAATTCAGAACTTGAAACGTAACGACAGAACAAAAACAAAAACAGCCTGTGGATAACAAAAATTGGTATCTGATTCTCCAACAAGGTAAGATCAGACAAGACATCTTCATCTCTTAGCACTTCTAGTGCTGGACTAGGACAGTTGAAGTGACAAGGTAGTTCATCATTTAATCCCTTCGATATCAGAAGTTCTAACAGAAAAAAACTGTCCACTAACATAATTTTTGCCAGTTCAGTCTGGTTGATCTGGTTGATGTCAGCCACGTAGCTTCCTCGAATACTAAATTCCATTTCGTTGATTTCACGGGAGCAATCTATCAATATAATGTGAATACCTACATAGTGGATTGCTCTTGTTCGTAGGAATAGATGCTTCATGCACCGTATATTGATGTCTTCCATGAGCAATAGGTCTTCTCTGCTTCCCTTGAATCGTGGTCCGATGGACATCACCCTTGGCATGTATGCATCTTCCTTTGATTTTTTAAGTCTTTCTGGAACAATGGAAACGCTAATTGATTGTTGACTTAAATCATCAAAATTCTGTGATTGTAAAAATGAATTACGCCACTCATTCATGGCTTAGGATGAATGAATTCTATTAGAGAAGCAGACAGGGTATGTATAAGTCACTTGAACTTAGAATTTCTTAAGTATCATAAGTCACTTGAACTTTAAGTTTAGTTTACCACTCTCTAAGTACAAAGTGTAAACACATACAAATTTATTTGAAAACTCTTATTGTAGAAGTCATCTTGTGTGAGGCTAGGAAATCTTAGACTTGTATGTCTAAGTAATTGTAATCTTGTGTGATTATAGTGAAAAATCTCTTAGATATGCAAGAGGATTGGACTAACCTCGAATTGTGGGGTTAACCATGATAATTGTTTGCTCTCTCTCTCCATCTCTCTCCCTATGATTACCTTACTTGTTAAGTTTTGTTTAAACACTCAGAAAAATATTTTCAGAAGAAAAAAAAAATCAACACAATGCAATCCTCCCTTCTTGCGTTTTTCTCACGTTCAACCATATGAACTATTCAAAATGAAGGATGATGAATAGGGGTGGGAATAGGCTAGGCCGATCTAGGCTTTGCAAGGCCTAAGCCTGGCCTGCGGCCTGTCACAATCCCGAAATATACTGAATAACGAATAAGTCTAATATCTCATATTGACTTAGTTCGCCATGGCCATGCAACTTTACAGTCATATTTCATCAAGAGGCCTAAAGATATATCTCATGTTATGAGGAGGGACAAATCACATCTAGGACACTCATGTCCCTCAACATGATTCATCAAGTACCCATCAACCAATGTTATGGTTATCCTTTTACAGACAACGTTAGAATGACAACAAAGCATAATGGTTTCATAACATACTAGGGATCATAGTGGTTTCAGATCTAAGAATGATATACACTATTATCATAACATACTATGTAGTATTCTCACGGTGGGTCATCCAGTATAAATATTACTTCTAATATTTATACCTATGTATAGACTTAATATCTCATATATATGACCCATGAGATGCAGTCATCAGTCTACATACATAATAGTCTCGACGTTTTATTACTATCCCAATTCATATTAAAGCTTGACTACAGATACATTTAAGAATAGCGTTCTTTATGTTTAATGTAATCTCATGATTAAGTCACACTTAATATATCATTACATGAACTATCTATTCTAGGGACTTTATTAACATTACTACAAAAATAATAAAGAGTGCCATATATTATTCAATAATAAAGTCATGATACATAAAATAAGTTTAACATAAACCATTGGCATCTAGGGTACTGATTAGCTGGTTGGAAAACATGTGTGAGGTGGTCACGGTTGGCCGCCAAACCATAGTCTCCCATCAAAGGTCTCGGTGGTGGATCAACATCTCCCATCTTGATAATAGGAGCAGTGATTGTCTCAGGTTCAAAGAAAGTTGGATCAGTGTGCGGTGTTCTGTAACCAGGATCAGCTGAACAAGCTAACTGAGCTGCTTTCCGATTCGCTTTTGATGTCTTCTCGATCTCTGGGTCGTACAAAAAGTCTCCTGGTTGCACTCTACCTAGCATAAACAGCAAACGAATACCTTAGTAGCACTGCACAATAAAGGATAATAATGAACACTGAAACAATATAAAATTTTCGACAAAAATCCTAAATTATAACGCAATTGCCTTGTTGAAATGATTCAACATTCCCCAGCAGCGGCCCCAAAAACTTGATAGAATTTTTAACAAGTGTACTAAAAACTATCAAAGTAATATAATAAAGTTCGTTTCCACGAGGACCATGTTAGTCTCATTTAAACAATAGCGTTATGATATAGGACAAGTAAATTTATTCAAATGCCCGAGGGAGTAGGTTTATTGTGCATAAAAGTAAATAACAAAAATTAAAGCTTGTTTAGAAAATATAGAGAGAGATGAGACTAGGTCTTTCGAATCTTCTGAGTTCCCCTAATTGGTACACTTCACCTATTCTTCTGAATATTTCTCTAGTTTTACGATGGTTAACTAAAATAGCCCTAATCAATCTCTTGACTTAGGACCCTCTTCTCAGATTACATTCCCTAATTCCTTAGATGATCTAATATTCTTTGAAGGTTTTAAGATCGTTAACCTAATTTTACAAATAAACGATTATCCATTCCTAGACTAACCTTGTTTATTTGAACAATTCAATTAGGTCTAAGTTGAAAGTTAAGGTCAGTAGTCATTCATTCTCACGAACTCATATTTATATGTGATAAGTATATAAAAAGCATTAAGAACAATTGAATTGAATAAAACTAGATTGATATACACAATAAATAGAGTTTCACAGTAACATGTTTTAATTATGGTTACATCAAAATCATCTTAAACATAATCTCTAAGAAATTTAGCTACTCATAATTGAGTTTACAAATAACATAATCAATGAAAGAATTAAAACATACGTTAACTGGTAAAGAATGGAGTAAATCGCCCCTTTCTTTAGTCTCCGGGTCTGCAAATCTCACTTTCTCTCTCCAGAATTCGTAACCCTTGTTTTCTGCACTGACTTCAGCTTAAATAGGTACAAGGACGCGCCAAATCGTGACACGTTTTGAGTCAATCGTGTCCCGATTTCTTCTCACCAAGCGCATGGGTCAGATTATAAATCTTCAAACCGTGAAACGAAAATGCCATCGTGTCCCGATTCCTTCAATGTTGAATGTAGGTTTTCCTGAGCTCCAAATCATGGCACGTTTTTAACCAACCGTGTCACGATTTCACTTTCATCACTTTCTTCAGTTTTTTCTTGTTTTTCTTGCTGCTTAAGCTTGCTTGTGAACTCAAAATATCATGAATTTACGCTAAAAATTACGTAATGACAAAATGTCATCAGTTTCTTTAACTCCCAAACAAGGGGAAGGTTTTTCCTCCTTTCTCCCTTCCCTCCCTTTCCTTCCCTTCCCCTCCTTAGCCTTTCCTAACCTTCCCCTCAAAACTCGCAAACAAAGCCTTATGATGATCTTCCATGGTGGTATTGTATTGGAGTATAAGATATGAGATCTAGCATAATTTTATTTTATAACATAATTTTATTGTTTTTTTGTATTGGAGTATATGATATGAGATCTAACATAATTTTATTTTATAGACGTTGAGTAAGGTTAGGCTTATCTTCAATGGTGGTATTGTATTAGTGTTTAAGATATGATATATATGACATATATCATAATTTTATTTTGGGAGACGTTAACTAGTGCTTTTGGACACTAGTTAAGAACTTTAAATAGTAATTTTTTATGAAAGTTTGTGTAATAAAATGCATTGAAAATTGAGAACTTTGACATTTTTAAAGAATAATTACTAAATTTGATAATATTTAAATGTCCGAGAGCACTCTTTAATATGACCCTTTTATTTTACTGACATTTGGATGAGTCAATTGGTATTTGAGTATGTATACTTCAGTTTTATCGAAGCTAAAATCCTAACCATTATAAAAATGTTGGGAATGCTAATGCACACCCATTCAATTTTTTTGTTTGTTTGAAAGCCACTAAACTCAATGGGTGTTATGGTAATTTTAATCTTTTGTCTCTCTCTCCTTGCAATTAATGAATCATCTTCTTTGTTTAACACAAATTACTAGTAACTGTGTTTCAGTTCGTTCACCATGGTTTATGGTTGTCCAGTTTATTTTCTTTTCTTTTTTTTAAATTGGAATAACGATATCTTTGCCACAATATGAAAAAGACTATCATCTTCGTACCTTCAATTGCACCTCTTTTTTGTTCAATTCCAGTTGAAGGAAAAATATATCATAACCATTTGACGGGGTTGCAGCGGTAGTAAGACTAAAATTTTAGACAATTATTTTTTTGACTTTCAATACTTCCTAAAAACACAAGTAAAAAACTAAAATATCTCCAGAGGTAGTTAACTACCGCTGACTTATAACTAAAAAACTGATGGCAGTTAACTGCCGCTGAGTTTTTTGGTCTTTTACTTGTGTTACTAAGACACAATGAATGTCAAAACAACAATTGTCAAAATTTTATGCCAATTTATCTAAATCTTCTAGATTAAAACGTTAACCTTTGTCATTAAGAAAATGAACACATGAATTTTTTACAGCTATGAAAGACTTATTTTTTGGTTGAAAAGCCATCAACTAACAATATAGCAAAATTTCATAATCATCATTATTAAAATTCATGATCTCCTTGATTTTATGTGCATAATGATCATTTCGCATAATTTAATTTATTTGTTTTTAAAATAAATCATTGTGGATAATAGTTTGTAACAAAGTTTAGGATAACTAATAAATTATCCAATAGGAAGTAAAAAAAAAGTAACCAAAAGCCTCAAAATTAGTTGCCATGCTATAAAAAAAAGTTTTCAATAAAAAGAAGGTGCAAATAAATTTCCACTAATAAAAAGGCTGTAACGAATTTTTCCCATAGCAAATAAAAATAAGGTGTAACTAAATCTACTAATATCTACTAACAAAACCTACCAACAAAATATAAAACTCGAAGTACAACAAAATTTTATAATTGTCTTTATTAAAACTCATGATCTCCTTAATTTTATGTGCATAATAATGGTCATTTCGCAAAATTTAATTTAACTATTTTTAAAATAAATCATTGTGGATAATTGTTTGTAACAAATCTTAGGATAACTATGAAGTAAATTATCCTATAGCAAGTAAAGAAAAGTAACTAAAATCCTCAAAATTAGTTGTCACGCTATAAAAAAAAAGTTTTCAATAAAAATGTGTAAATAAATTTCCATGAATAAAAAGGCTGTAACGAATTTTTTCCATTGCTAATAAAAAAAAGGTGTATCTAAATCTAGAAGTATAGCAAAATTTCATGATCGTCCTTATTACTTTACTACTCATGATCTCCTTAATTTCATGTGCATAATGATCATTTTACAAAATTTAATTTATTTGTTTTCTAAAAATTAATTACGGATGACAAGTGTAACCAATTTCCACAGATAACTATAGAACTAATTTATTTGTTTTTTTAAAAATTAATTACGGATTTTTTTTTTACATTAATTACGGATAATGGTCATAACTACTAACAATATATCAAAATCGTAGTCAAGAAAAATTTATTAATTCTCCTTGTTAAAACTCATGATCTCTTTATTTTTATAATCATCCAACAAACATTGAATGGTGTTTTGCATATAAAAAAAATTATTTGCAACACACTTAAAATATTTTATCATATTGACTTTCTCATATATGTTAATAGAATTTGTTTTTGCAGATATAAACAATTATAATCTGTAACGGAAACGATGCAAACATTAAACGATGTTTTACATATAAAATAAAAATTTAATTAATAGACACACTACATTATTATTAATATTTTAAAAATAGTCCGGGTATTTTTGTTTCAAAAAAAAGAAGTCACGGGTATTCAAAATTTTATCATATCGACTATCACATATCAATACATAAAAAATTTCTTCTGCATATATAAGCATATAAAACCCTCAACTGTGCCGTTTAAATATTTAATGATGTTTGAAATATAAAATAAAAACTTATTTGATAGACATACTACATTAATTAATGTTGATATCATGAAAATAGTTATGAGTTTCCAAAATTTTATCATATCGACTTTCTCATATACGTATATAAAAGTTTGTTTATACAGATATAAACATTTAAAATCTGCAACGGAAGCGGTGCAAACATTGAACAAAATTTTCCATATATAATAAAAATTTAATTCATAGAAACACTGCACCAATGTTGATATTTTAAAAATAGTCACAAGTATTCAAAATTTTATCATATCGACTATTACATATTAGTACATACAAATTTTTTTCTGCATATATAAGCATATAAAATCCTCAACGTGGTTTAAATATTTAACGGGTTTTAAATATAAAATAAAAATTAATGTAATAGACATACTACGTTAATGTTGATAGTTTAAAAATAGTCACGAGTTTCCAAAATTTTATCGTATCGACTTTCTCATATATGTAATAAAAATTTGTTTTTGCATATATAAGCACATAAAATATACAACGGGTGTGGTGAAAACTTTGAATAATATTTTCCATATAAAATAGAAATTTATTTAATAGAAACACTACATTAATTTTGTTTTAAAAATAGTCATGAGTTTTTAAAATTTTATCATATTGACTTTCTCATATATGTATATAAAAATTTGTTTATGCAGATATAAGTACATAAGATATTCAACGGATGCGGTGCAAACATTGAATAGTCTTTTGCACATAAAATAAAAATTTATTTTATAGAAACATTACATTAATTTTGATTTTGAGAATAGTCATGGCTTTTAAAAAAATTATCATATCAAATTTCTCATATATCTAAAAATACATTTGTTTTAACATATATATGCAAATAAAATCCATAATTGATCTGACTCAACTATTTAATAAATTTTTGTTTAAAAGAAAAAATATTTAATAGAAACATTACATTAATACTCATAATTTTTATTTAATATTTATCAATATTCTACAAGGCTAAATACCATTTTTGGTCCTTTTAGTTTGACAGAATTCTCAAGTTAGTCCTTTAAGTTTTGAAAGTTTCAATTAGATCCTTTTATTTTGCAGAATTCCCAAGTTAGTTCTTTAAGTTTCAAATAGGTCCATTTAGTTTGACATAATTTTCAAGTTAGTCATTTAAGTTTTAAAAGTTTCAAACTAAAAAGACCTATTTGAAACTTTTGAAACGACGACGGTGAAATAGTTTATCAACTAAAATGACAATTTGAAACTTTTGAAACTTCAAGAATTAACTTGGAAATTCTGTAAAATTAAGATGACCTAATTAATACTTTTAAACTTCTTATATAAATATCATAATGTTACGTGACCTTTCGCACGGGTCTTTTGCTAGAGAAATAAAAGGGTTGACCAAAGAGACGATTCATTAATTGCAAGAGAGAGACAAAAGATTAAAATTACCATAACACCCATTGAGTTTAGTGGCTTTTGAAAGTAAAAGTGTGGGTTTTTGGACCAAATATAAAATGTGTACATTGCTAGTATACACCTTGTATACACTTAATTTTTGAATGGGTGTGCATTAGCTTCTATTTGAAACTATTAACTTCTAAATTATATATATATAATTTCGTTTTTTATTAATTTTTTCTTTCTATTTGAAACTATTAACTTCTTTTAATTGGACATATACAAGGTACAATTTTATTTTAGGGTTAATTAAGTTTTTAATCCCTACAAAATAAAATCGCACTTTTTAGTCCTTATAAAATTTTTCATTAACAATTTTTGTCCCTATAAAATTTTTCATCAACACTTTTAGTCTCTGTCAAAAATTTTCATCAACAGTTTTGGTCCCTAAAATGTTTAAGAAAAATGTCACAAGGACTAAAAAGTGTGATTTTATTTTATAGGGACTAAAAATAAAACTGTAAATATTTCCAGGGACTAAAATTTTAATTGACCATTTATTTTATTTTAACGAACGTATATACACTATTTAAAAGCAAGACAAGGAGATCTTCCAAAGATATTACACCTGGCTCCAACGTGTATTATGGGTTTTACTTTTCATGACTAATAATTTTGCCTGCTGCTCATTGACTGATTATGACATGCATGGACCATCACTTGCTGCTCTTTGACTCCACACCACATATTGGTTCTTAGATATTTTGGTTGGACCCACTTCCAAAAAGGAAATTATTCATGTAAAAAGAAACAAAGAGGAAATTAGGTAGAAGCGTTAATAATACTCACTTTTCATATTTTTGTTATCAGCTGAAATTTACTTATATCATTTTTTTTGAAGAAGTTAAATTAACCCACTTTAACAAGGAGCACATTCTCAAACCCCAAGTCAATACCACCATGTCAACCCAATATATCATTATTTTGGATATGGGTAACATAAAATGGTGTGATCGATTTTATCAAATTAAAGAGTGCGCGTCTAAAGTACTAGTTAGAATATGTGATTTTTTTTTACAAGATTAGAATATGTGATGTTAGCATTAAACAAAAAACTATATTCAATATAGTTATAATAAAACAACTAAACCAATAATTAACTAGTTAAAATTTCTCCTTAAAACAATATAGTTAAAATATCTGATCTAAATCAATTAAATTGATTTGGATTTATTTTATATTGGAGTCGAAATTGAATCAATCCATAACAAACCCATTATTGATTTGAGTATCAATTTCATAACATTCAAAATTGATCATTTAAAATTTGAATCAAAACATTATTTTTTATTTCATATTTAAGTATAGCTTGTCTTATATTTTCCTATTTTAGTTTATGTATATGTTTCTTTCTTTTTTTTAAGAAGATTAGAGGTGACGGGATGATGTCTCAATATAAGACAAATAATACTTTAGGGTCAAAGAGCATTCACGGAAGGATATACATTTTCCTTTCTCTAAGGATACTAGCAAACAAACCTCGAACCCATAAGCTCAAGATTCAAAACATGCCTTTTTACCATCAAATTAAACCATTGAAGTTATAAGTATATGATTTAACGGTAGAACAAAGCAATTAAAAAACAATTTTTTTCAAAGTTTTTTTAAAAATATATATATTTTAAAAATGTCGATCTAATTGAATCGACGGAACCAATATTTTCTTCATCAATTTGATTTGGTTCAAATTTTGTAAGAAAATACCACGTTAACAACTAAATCAAACAAGCAAATTTTAATTGGTTAGGACATTTTCCTTAAAATGTAGAACAAAACATACAACTAAACGCCTACATAAGGGCATTACTTTTTTTTTTAACAACAAAAACATGACATCAAAGTAGCCTATTGATTGGACACATTTTAAATATAGGGAACTGGAGAGTCTAATGTTTGAACCCTGATCCATGCATAATTTTGTCTTTGCAGCTACCAACTGAGATGTTTTTACAAGACATATATTATATATATGCACAATTTTGATTGACATAGATTATGATTTTCAAGTGTTCAAATATCCAAAACCATGTTTTTC
>Ga0315913_1003167_pt1 | contig 19691 bp, 8 predicted proteins | sample MpolsnodulesMG_FD_207736 | JGI IMG/M metagenome (GOLD analysis project Ga0315913, IMG submission 207736) | Medicago polymorpha root nodule microbial communities from Los Angeles, California, United States - small nodules | ecosystem: Host-associated > Plants > Roots > Nodule | place: USA... | reverse complement strand
TGAACATTTCTTGGTGTGTTTTGTTTCTCTTCTCCCTTTATCTTTTGCTTGTGGTTTTGTGCTTTTCACTTTGATTCCTAAATTAGATCTAGGTGCTGCTATTGTTGTTATTGCTTGTGTTTATTTTGATATTGGTTACTACTTTCCTTTGCTCCACACATCATAGTTTGTATTGGTGTGAAATTTGAGTCCAAATTCGCAACAGTTTCCTCACCAGGCAAAGCACATTGAAATACAAACAACACAAAACAAGTTAAGTTAACAAGTTAAGTTAAAATTGATACTACTACTTTTGATTGAATCAGAATTTTGTTCCTGCAAAATAACAAAGAGTACAACTGGCACAAGGTACAAAGTAAATGATTCAACTCCCAAACTTCTTCTACATAATTATTTATGCATTTTTTAAATTAGATTAAATATTTATATGGATTTACATGACTATGTTAAATACTTGCAGATTCAAGTAAATGCACTTTTAAGTCCTAATATTGTGATTAATTCCAGATAATTGTTCTACAATAGCGAAGGAAATTGTTCCTTGCAGAAACTAACTGGAACTAAATTGCAAGCTTACTCAAATGCTAAACCACTAATTTTCTATGAGTACACATTTTTTTTTAACAAGGCAAAATGAAATTTAAATACCACGAAAAACGATTTCCCTAGCACATGAAGTGCATGGGAAGAAACAAGAGTCTTACAAAGGTGTCACGAACAATAAAGAAATGAGAATTAATACCTGAAAAAATAGAAACTTTCATGGGAACTGTTTTGTTTCAAATTATTTCCTGTAATTCTTATTGATTGTTCAGTTCCGCTTCAGTTAACATCTGATAAACACCATTGACCATGTACCACTTATCAGGAGATACACATCTTAATTTTAGATGTATTATTATATATTGCATCACTGTGAGGGAACAAAAGTTGAATGAGCCTCTTTAAGAAATAATGGGGAAACTCGTGAAGAACATTCAGCAGTTCAGCAGTAGAAAGTCGGTTGCTTGAAAATGAAGGTCTTCTGCTGCCTACGTGAAGTAACATTAACTGTTTTGTACTAGTTTTGTGTGTATGTGGCATTAAAGGACTAGTTTTGCACACCATGTAGTTATAGCCTTGGACAGATGTTGAAGGATTAAAAGGACTCACATGATTGAGCTTTTGAAATCACTTGGAGTACTACTAGAAAAAACAAAATTAGTGAGGGAAATTAGTGACGGAAAAAATGAAATTCCTCACAAATTTCTTAGTCGCAAAATTTAGTGACGGAATTAGAGAGGGATTTCACATTTTCCCTCACTAAATATCCCTCACTAATTTTTGTTTTTTTAGTAGTGGAGGCTTGCCTGATATAAGTTTTTTTAGTCGTTCATTTGAATCTCTCCTTTTATTTCTCTCTTTGTTCAGTTAATAATTTCTAGGTTTGACGGCGATGCTGGGAAAAACGGAAGTCATTTTGTATTCAGGGTTGTTCCTCGACCATTGCCTAACATGTGTGATTGGGAAAGGTATTGCCTCGTGCATTTTATTTATTTCATTTCACTGTTTGTTATATTCGAGAGCATATGTGATATTAATTTCAAAACATGCTTTGTGTGTTTTAGTTGTTCTTCTACTGTTTCTTGTCGTAGAAATGGATTATTGTGTGACATTTATTACATTGTGCATAGGGACTTAACAGTTGTGAGTCTTCCTATCTTGACAATGAATATCAGGTTCTATGAGCTCCATTTTTGTGTCTGGATAGACTCAATCAAATGAGTGTCGGAATGTAAAACTGCTACTGAGGCTATCCCCAGTAACCTGTTGTTGAATTGCTGTGTGAGTAGCTATCTACTTGTGTTTATCGTCTTATAATTTTCGTAATAGAATTTTCAAAAGCCGATTGAAATTTGCAATTGTGGTGATTATCTATGGAAAGTTGAGAATCATTTGATTGAAGAAATATTATAGGTGAGCCACTACTCGGATTTATTATATGCTAAAAGAAGATTTATAATGCAATCTGCAGTGAGATGATTGAAATCCACATGCTTAGACTAATCCAAATGGAAAATTATTGATTAGTAACTTTGTTTCTCAATGAAAGGTATGAAGAAATGGTAGAATAAAACATTGTAGTACTTTTCTTCTGTTTTTATGTATTAGATCTTTATCTTAACATCAATCACTTTTACTTTTCTTCTTCCACACCTCCTTCCCTTCATTTCGTTAAGAACACTCATGCATGATTTTGAGCATTCTTTGTTTAAGTTCAAGTTTAAAGTTTCTTACATGTAGTGTCTGTGGCCTTTAGATATTAAGCTTTCTTAAATCATGAACTAATATCAACATAAATAGTCACTACTTAATTACGCTAAATATCAATCACAAGATTCACAACCACTTGAATCATCATGAACTAATATCAATGTAGTGTGGTCTTTAGATATTAAGCTTTCTTTCGTTTCCAATATTATGAACTAATATATTAAAAGTTAGCACACTTAAATATCAAATATCAAGCAACTTAAACCACGGCATAACAGAGATGCAATAATTAAACTTACGTGTTTGTCATTAATATTTTTATATCTTTCTACTGTTTCTTCTTTTAAAGCTCATGATAAAGATATTAAATATCCACATGTTGTTACCATTAATACTTCAACTATATTATAGTAGTTAGGTAAGAAAGTGACTCTTACTCTTTATTTTTATTTACTCTACTCCTGCCTGTTTGAGTTGAACTTTTTTAGAATATTAAAATGAGTACCTTTAATAGTGTTAGGTTGTGATGAATACTGTATTGCAAATGGTGTTTCAAACACAACAAATTAACAATCTTTCGTACCATCTCCATTGAAAATCTCATAGCGAGGTCCTTGTCTTTCAACAGACTTGACAACGATGAAGGTGTTTATCCTCTTCACATTCGCTCTCTTCTTGAATGCGGCCGAAAGAGAAGTACCTTCTCCCCCAAACCCCTTCATAAACATTACATATATACTCATCCACCTCTTCCACACAGTCACCTCTATTAGAGCCATTTTCGTCGGAGCTGAAGAATGATTTTCTTTGACTCCGACAAAGATGGCAGAGAGAAATGTGACCGTACAGGATCAGAAGAGTATAAATAAGTAATGTTTACAAAGGATTTGGAAGAAAGACGTATCTCTTCTGGACTCAACGGAAGAGAGTGAGCGTGAAGAAGATTAACATCTTCATGCTACCAAATAGAAAACTATGCATGCACTCATATAATATAGGAGTACTTAATTTATTTGTTGTTAGTGGAGGAGTTAGATAACATGGACAATAATGTGATGAGAGAAAAAGAATAAATTAGAAGCTAGATGAAGAAAAAAATGTAGATCTATTACTGTGGTGCCTAAAAACAATGTAAACAAGGAATATGTTAGAAGAATATGAGATCTGGAGGAGAAAGAGAAAGTTAGAAGAGTTTGAGAAAAGAGTGTTTTGGTTTTATGGAATTCTTATTCTTATATGTAAATCTCTTCAAGTCCATTCCACCACAACTTGTGTTGAAGGACTTCTTTGACTTAGTTAAAATATTCTAATTTGACTTTTTTAAAAATAAAAAATTTCATCATTTCCACTATCAAATACAAGTTGAATGATATACATAATAGGTCTTGAGAAGACATATGAACTAAAATAAAAATGAACATATAGCAATAAAAAAACAAAAAAGTATCACGTGGATGACAAACCTAACTTTTATGATTTTCGTCACACATAGCATCTTTGGGTCTGTAGTAATAAAAATAGAATAATTCTTTTTCACATGGAATTTTATTCAAGTTTTCAAAATTGATAGACAACAAATAAAAATAAAAAGTTAAATTTTTTTATTTACCCATCATTAAAAAGTGGAAAGAGATTACCGGTTTGAGTTAACATCAATTGAAATCATTCATTTGTTTTTATTATTAATATAAAATGATGGTTTTGATTGATGTCAAATCGGATTATTAACGTAGTGTCGCACAAAAAACATCGATATGATTCAGTGTCAATGTTTTACGAGAAATTTGTTACAAATATTTTCCAATACTATGGTCATTTTTACTCGAGTTATTATATATGATTATAAACACTATAAAATTTGTACCATTTTTCTCTCTTTTGGTTAAAGACTATCACTAAATATCATTGTTTGCTACATCCTTAAAGAAGGTAAACAATGTGCGAACTTCATCATCAAATTAGGAACTTATGTAAATATGGATCTGCTTATTCACACTTCTCCTCTGGAAGGCCTTCTTGAGCTTCTAAGGCAATGTTGTTGGGATTTTCTCCACTCGGAGTCGGGAGTAGTCTTTTTGCTTTTGTGTTTCTTTCTTTTGTTTTATTTTGATTGGCTTTGTAACCCAAAAAGACTATCGATGCTTGTTAGAGGTGTAATAATCAAACCAATGACTTAGAGTCAATTCAAACCAATTAAGTTCGTATTTTTTTCTTCTTTTCTTTTTCATTCATGTTTCAATCAAAACTAAATCAATCGAACTCAATCTCTATTAATTTCGGTATCAGTTTAGCGTCATTCAAAATAGATCACCCGTAGCCCAAACCAAACCATTATATGCTATAATTGTTCCCTTTATTTTTTGTATAATATATATATTTCTTCTAATTTTATTAGAGGAAATATTTTTCTATTTGACACAATATTAGTGGTATTATCTTAAAAAATAAGTTATGTTTATGTAATTTTTAATTATTGTACAACATGTCCTCGTGAGCTTAGCTTAGTTGGTATGGACAATACATAAAATATGTAAGGTTTGGAGTTCAAACCCCGGCAACCACCAAGATAATTATTGTACAACATAATTAGTAGTATTTCTTCTAATTTTTTCTATTTGACATAATTGTTTTTTAATTATTTTTAGTGACATATTTGTCCTTTTTAACCGTGATGAGGTAATGATGAAGTTTTTTTTTTTTTAGCAAAGGAGTATAATGATGAAGTTGTCTCAGATTGCAACGGATTAAAATTTATATTTGTTTTTTCTCAAAAATCAAACTAGTCGTATAGTTTATCTCCGAACCAAAACAAATACTTTTGAGTAAATTACACTCCCCTCCCCTCAAAGATGTTTGAATTACACTCTCCTCCCCTCTTATGTTAAAATATACACTCCCTTCCCCTCTTATTCAAACCATATTAGAAAATATTTCACTCCCCTCCCCTAATAGAAGCTTGAATTACATTCCCCTCCCCTCTTATGTTAAAATCTACACTTTACTCCCTTAATTTTTTTTTAATTTCTTATAGTCTAGAAGAAAAAAAATTATCTAATACATTTCAAAAAAAATAGTATTGCTGATCTATTTTAATATATTCAAAATTTGAATACACATTTTTCGCTATTTTTGATTCAAAATTTCATTAACAATAGTTTTAAACCATATTATAAAATACGAAACAACCCAAAATAAAATTTAAATGTGCGAAAAATTACTAAAAACATTTAAGTATGGTTATTTAAAATTTAATTCTATACTCTTAATTATAAAATTAATAGCAAAATATTTAAATTTAATTATCATTGACATTTAAATTATAAGGAAATGAATTTATTTTTTTTAAATGGTGGTTTAAAATTAATATATACCATAAAATAAACTCTTGATTTCATCTTCATCAAGCACATACGATGATGTAAAATCACCAAATCCAGGACTAGACCATTTCCAGCTACTTCATCATCAGAACTTGATAGTTCATAAACTAATTTGTGATCTTCTTCATCATAAGCTTCCTTTTGATGTTTCTCAAACTTTGAAATAAAACCAGGTGGAGTTAGGCCATCAGATTTTTCAACCTTGATTCTATTAATATCTCCTTCCTCGCTTGATTTTGATTGCTGCCACCAATCATAGTATCTAGAAGTAACATTTGGCTCTCTAGAACACAATTGAATGAGCAAATCTATATCCAGTGTTGCGATTGGCTTGTTATAAATCATCCAAGGATCCTTCTTACAAAGAAAAACGTCACCAGGAATATCTTGATCCATACCAAATTGCATTGCGACACGATGAGGGAAGTACTTCTCTTTACATCCCATACCAACCAACTCACAAATCCTCAAACATCGAGGAAACGACACTAACTCTTCATCTAAGCAAGGATTATCACATATCCACATATCCTTCTCATTATAAACCTCAATGCATGGTGAATTCTCATATGGTTGCCAAAAAAATCCATTTCCAAAACCTGTACAATCCAAGTCCTTTTTCAAGTTCTTATTTTTCGATATTTTTACTCCACCCCATCTAGCCACCTTTGGTAAACCATGCCCTATTGCATAAGAGCGTGGCTTAAGTGCTAAAAACCTCTCTAAAGCCCAAATTTGAACCAATTGAAAAGGTGACCAAACAGTTGCTCTAAAACTCTTTATGGTCGTTGTGGCATTTTTCTTGATGGTGCTATTAAGCAATGTTAAATTCCTATAAATACTAGCTAAAACAGCAGGTGCAAGAGCTATTCTATTTGCATGAGCTAAAAGTATTGCAATAGGGATAACAGTTTTGGAAATGGTATCATGAGAATCTGAAGGAAAAACAAACATTGATAACCAATAAACCAAAAATGCTTCATGTTCCACTTTACTTTCACTCTCCATGAAATGCTACTAAGTATCATTGATAAAAGTTATTCATTTTATCAAAGTTATTCATAAGTTAAACATTGATAAAAGTTATTCATTTTTAATTTAAATATTGGAGGATTGATAGACTGCTACTAAGTATCATATCAAGGATTGCTGCAACAGGAAAGTTTAAATCAATAAAGAAAAACTTTTGAATCTGCACATGTTCAAAAAAATTCATTAAAGACTACCTAAGTTTCACTCACCATCAATTTTCATCACCTTCAAAAAAGAACTAGTCTTTGATTTCATTAAACAGTGCTTAAATTATGCTAGTCCACTAGCAGGAAAGTGAAATACTTTATGATGCACATGTTCTTCATCACTACAAATCCATAATTTGCTTCATTCACTTTGATATTTCCATGATCTATAATATAACCCTAAGTTCAATACATTCATATTGATTAACTACTACTAATTACTACAATTGAAAGCAACTAGCATAGGCTGCACAAGAAAGGGTACTATTAGCAATCAAATTATTGTAAACTAAAACACGTAATTAAGAATAAGAAGTTGGTTTCATACCAGCAAAAAAACATTGTTGGATCAAACTTTTTCAACCTTTTGGCCAAATCTTGCTTCTTTAAGCTTAGAAACCACTCTTTCAAGCTTCTCAATCCTGTTTTCAAGATCAATTTCCATGTCTAGTGTAAAAGGCTCAACATTTTCCCCATTGATGGCATTGACTTCAATTCTATCATAAAATGGACTCTTGACTTCATCTTCATCCCCACATCCAGCTATTTCACCATCCACATTTGATGATATAAAATCACCAAATTCAGAACTAGACAAAGAGACTTCATTTCTGATAGCGTAGCTACAATTTTCAACCTGAGTGTCAGATAAACAGACTTTGTTTCTCCCATCTGCATGTTTTGGAGGAAGACTTGAAGAACCATCAGCATAAATATCTTGATCAGCTCTCAAACAATCATGAACAGAATTTTCATGAGGAACATCAACAAAAAATTTATCAACCTTCCAAGTTTTAGCTTTTGAGCCATCAGCACAAACATTTCCATAAGTAAGAGTATCAACAAGATTGGGAGAAAATCCAGGTTGAACACAGACCTCAATACCACTTCTGTTAAACTTTCCTACATGAGGTCTACGTTTCCTTGAACTTGAACTTCTCTTCCGACGCAAAATTTTCTTCTCAAAATCGTCGTGAGGAAATACTGATTGCATCCACCACCTTGCATAACGTGTGGTAACATCTGCCTCAAATAATCTTGGTGGAAAATACAAGTTTTTATCATATATGGGTCTGCAGTAGTTTTTCCAAGCAATGTATTTAGTCTCATTGAACCTAGCCACATAACCTGGAACATCTTGATCAATTCCAAATTGCATAGCAACTCTATGTGGAAGATATTGTTCTATAGAATCAAATCCAACAAGCTCGGAAACTCTCAAGCATATAACAAATGAGATAATTTTTGTATCCAAATCCTTCTTAAATGGTACAAAAATTTCATCATTTGGATAAAACAGCTCACATTTATCAGAATATCGAACATATGGACGCCAAAGAAAGTCATCTATAGCCAAGTCTAAGGCCATCTTAACATTGTCAATTATCAAGGGCTTAACCTTATGCCACCTAAACAAAAAAGGGTCTTCAAGGTTGATCAACATGGGTTGTGGTTGTAAATTTTTGAACCTCTCCCACACCCAAATTTGAACCAAGTAAAAGGGTGATTTAAGAGTAACTTCTAAAGGATATGTATCGCCCCCAACAAGATGTTTTGACAAATCAACAATTGTTTTATTAAACAAAGTTAAATCTTTATATATGGTAGCTAAAACAGCAGGTGCCAAAGCAATAGAATTTCCTCTAGAAAGATGAACAGCAATAGGAAAAAAAGAAGTTTTCACGAAAGAGTATTTATGAGGAAAAACGAAAAGTGATAACCAAGTAACAAGGAATGCTTCATGTTCAATTTTACTACCTTTATCAATGAAAATATCCATCCATAATGTTGTTCTAGCACCACGTTGTTTCCTATCAGTAGTAAGTTGCTTAAATGGAAGGATCAATTTATTTTCCACCTCTCTCATTTCTTTATCTTCAAGTGAGATGAAAACAGGATCACCAATGACAGGGTAACCTCCCAAAACCATAACATCTTCTAAAGTGATAGTTGCCTCACCAAATGGAAACACAAATGTATTTGTCTCAGAGCACCATTTCTCAACAACCCTAAATATCAAGTTATAATTTCTATGAATGTAGCATTTAGTACTGATAATGGCTTCAAAGATTCCAGCTTTCCTCCACACAGATTCATACTTTTGTTGAAGCTTATCAACCCAAGAAACCCATTTCTTTGGTGTGTAGTGCCAGCCATGGAAATGGGTTTCCAAAGGGCACTCATTTGGTTCAAAAACAGAAGATGATGTTGATGAAAATTGGTCAAGCTTAAAAGGTGGTTCATCAATGGAGCTTGCAATGGGTTTAAGAAAATGGGCAGTTCTGAGTGTTGGTTCACTGTCACCAGAAGGTGAAACCATGAAATCTTCCTTCAACTCCATGATAGTATCTTCTTTCAATGGTTGTTCATTCGTCTTCATCATTTCATCAAAAAGGTTGAATCTTTAATGAGAAACTGAGATGGGTTTGAAGCTTAACCAACAAGTATGAGCAATTTTGTTTAAAAAAAAAGTTGGTTTGTGATGGAGGCTACAACGTTGTTGGCACAAAAAATGTAGTACAACAGAGTAGCAGCATGTTTTGGTCAAGAAAGGAGAATGGAATGGTGAATATGTGGAAACCCTAAATTACCCTTTCAGCTTGTACTAATATGAAGATTTTAAAACTAAAAACATAGGGTAATATGAATTATGTTAAGGGGCAATTTTGTGTTTTTGTTACTTGGTAATCCGGTCTTTTGTTTCTCTTTCATTTTGTGATGCCATTCCCTTTTCCGGTACCAGGTGACAGGCAGGTGTGATGACAAAAATTCTTATTGGTGTGATGGCAAAATCTTCAATAACATTTTTTCTTAAGGTCAATAATAAAATTTAGGACTTAGATATACAACAATTTATTGTTACATCCTTTAAAAAAAACCAATGTTACATGAACATCTCTAAATTTTATACACTCAATTAATATCCTACTTTATCTTTATTTTTCTCTTTTTATAAATAGAAGAAAATTCTTTTAGAAAAAATAAATAGAAGAAAATGCTCATATAGAACTGGTTAAGAAACAAATGTTGTAAAAATATCGTTTAAAATATATATTGAAACTTGTGTATTCAAACTTTTAAAATTATAAAAAATGTTCTTTTGAATACAAATTATTTTATTTTTCCTAGAGGTTACTAGTTAACAAGATTCTTCTCTTTCTTTAAAGTTGTAGACACTCAAATGAGGAAGTTTTAACAATGTAAACATATATAATTAATAGAAGTTTTAACAAAATTTAAAAATATGTTCCCTTCTACTATAACAATAGCAATAAAATGAAATGGTAGCATACATAAAAAAAAAGGTTTGAACTTTAATCATCAAGATACATTACGAAAGACTTCGTGATAAACAACATTTGAGGTCGTATCCGTATTCTCTCCATCAACGATTAGTATTTTCAATCCTTGTTTTGAAGTGACTCTTGAGATTGCAACATACAACTGACTATGCGAGAACACAAGGCTCGGCAAATAAATTCCAACACTTTTAAGTGATTGCCCTTGACTCTTGTTGATTGTCATGGCAAATGAAACAGATATTGAAAATTGTCTTCTTTGAAATTTGAAAGGAATTTTAACATCAGATGGTGAAAGAGATAACCTGGTTATGAAAACTTTTTCGCCAATGTTACTTCCAGAAATAACCTTTCCTTCAAGTACAAATTTCCCCATTCTGGTTATGATTAACCTTGTTCCATTGCAATTTTGGTGCGTTCGTTTGGTGGTTCCATTTTACAAACTCAACATCAACCCGATTTGCTCAATTGTTTTCACATCTACTAACTGAAAACTAAATTAATAATCAATTTGTGTGTTCATCAGATGCAAGATGTTGTATCGAGAAAATATCTACAGTTAATATCACTATTAGTGGTGTAAGAGATTTGAAAGCTAAACTAAAACTTAAGAGTATAGAGATGCATGATTTTTGGTTAAAAAAAACTATTTCAATTCCCTCTATATCATAAATGTTGGTGCGCCTAGCATGCTCAAAAATGGGCTGTTATGAAATTTGAAAGCTAAAGTAAAATTCAAGACTATAGAGATGCATGATTTCAGCCGTAAATCAAAACAGACTTTCAATTCCCTCCATGTCATAAATGTTGGTGTGCCTGACATGCCTAAAAATGGGCTGCCAATAATGATATAAACACATAAAAGGCAAGTCAACTTGTATACATTTAAGGAAAACTAACCAATAATATCATTTAATTATCATTTGTCTACTTTTAACAGCGTTTAATCATATCAAAACAGATATGATTAAAGATCTAAATGATATTATTGGCAATTTAATACGGTTGAGATGAAAGGAAAATGAGGTTATGAGATCTACGGCTAAGATGTAGGGAGTGGTTGACAGAGTTGATTAACATTAATTACGTGTTAGGGAGGGAAATGAGAATGGATTAGGGCTAACATGCCAGCTTGACGAGTGTAGCCAATAAAATCCAATATCCTCTCCAATATCACTAATTGTTTGATGCTTTTTGTACCCTTCAAGCAGTGCAAGGCTAAGAGAGTTTGTGCATCACTTTCCATTGTTAAGTCTAAACTGTTTTGACGTAAAAATGATGGCAAGAGAGGATAGTGGGAATGCATTCGTTAATATACATGGAAGGTTATGAGATCTACGACTGAGATGTAGGGGGTGATTGACTCAAATCATGGAACATTAATACATGAAAGGTTATGAGATCTACGGTTGAGATGAAGGGAGTGGTTGACTGAGTTGATTAGCATTAATTACGTATTAGGGAGGGAGAAAGAGGAATATTAGCACTGTTTTCAACTGTCATTATGACGTTTCTATATGAGAGAGAAAGTGAGGAGAATGAAAATAGAGTTTGAATCAACGGTTATGATTAAGTGTGTGGTTGGGAGACTAGATTAACAATAATTACACGCTTAGGAGGGAAAAATGCAAGTGATTAGGGTAAACATGCTAGCTCATCAAGTCTAGCTTTTATAATAAAGGATATTTTTCTTCCTTTCAAAAATTAAACATTTTCCTTAAATATATTCACATTAATTACTTTATTAGTCGATAGTTATTAATTTTTAGATTAAAAAAAAATATTCTTAAGACAGTAAATTATTACATTGTTTAGACTATTATTTCTCTTTAGGTAATGTTATTTGAAAATATAATTAAAGAGAAAAGTCATTGAGGGTTCATATCAATTACACCTTTATATTTATGAAGTTTACTTCAACTCGACCATTCAATTAACTTCCTTTGATCACTATTGTTATTTATGATGCTTACGAACAAATGACATATCTTATCTCAAAATAATGAAAAACACATTGATTACAAGGGATCATCATGGTGAACTCTATCTCCAACTATCAATCATGAAACTATGTTGCTTGGCAGATTACGATCATGACAATGCCGATAACTTCGCAGTCATGTTGGTTGTTCCATTCGACCCAGGCCCATCCACTCATTGTTCCTACCACAAAGAGTGCCGACTATCTTGATTTCTTGCAATCACTACCACCTTCAGTGGTTCTACCAAAATTTGCAGAGGATGTAATCGTTAAAACAAGACATAAGAAATCCTTACATTTTTGGGTTTGTCCAAATATTTCATTTGGCCTATCCATGCAACCATGATTTATTTGTAGGTCTTGGACTGAATCAAACTTTCTCAAATATCATGAAAAAATCAAACCATGAAAGCGTTGTCGTCATCCCCTTGAACTATATTGACCAAATATAGAGAACATAGTTATCACATCGTTGTTAGTTTGGAATTTCATCTAGACGAATCGAATGTGTTCATATGAGTCGATTGACGAACGAAGATACTCAACATCATCCACCTTTCTCGTGTATCTACAATTGTGACGACCTTTAATATGGTCCAGTTGACTTTTCAAACCAAACAATATAAGTAATGTAAGAGTGTGCCATTTGCAGAATATTAAAAACATTCTAAAATATGTACTTTTTAATGATAAATAAGTGCGTATCAATATGCCTATTGTTGTGAAAATAATATAATTTATTCATATATACACTAACATAAATTATCAATGCATAAATAGCCTCTTTATACATTCATAGATAGATCTTGCAATTGACGATATTTATTATACTTTTACATGATTTTTGATCTTGGTGTAATAAATTTGAGATTTTTTACCTATTGAACTAGGATAGTTGACGAGAATAACAAATAAACTCAAATTAAACCTAACAAAATAAAAATTTAACATGTTCGGTTCCTAAGAAATAAAAAAAAAAAAACAGTTTTGGTGATGCTTCTGCACCTTAATCTTGTAAATACGTTCAGGTGGGTTATCTTTTACACCCCTTGTGCGGGGTAAATCAGTTGTTAATATTATTTTAGTTTGTTAAAAAAGAGAAATACAAAAAAAAAAAAAAAAGTATAGTAATTGGAACTTTTTTGGATTTGACATGTCCGAACACTTGTTCAAGACAAACAAAAATTCGATTTTTTATTTTATTTTATTTGTACGAGCACTCCCGCACGTGGCTCTAAAACTCAGTTCAGTCCCTCATTCGAAACCTCACTCCCGCCGCCGCCGTCGTCCTCCTACTACCTCATCTCCGCCGCGTGAATCCCTAAACATCAGCCACCGCGTCGCGTAAGCCGTCACAGCACGCTATGTCAGATTCCATACTTTCATCCATAAACCCTCCCAAAACCTTCTACACAAAAATTCCAACCATCACCAACCCCATTTCCACCACCACAATCACTTTCAAACCAAACAAATTCAAAATCCCAACCATGATTCGCGCTTCAACGACGCCAAAACAAGGTGAAATTCAACCTTCTTTTGCAGATACTCTCATCAACAACACTCGCAAACAACAACTTCTTGACCCCATCACTTCTTCCCTCTCTAATTGTCTCTCTGAAACCAACCTTCATTTCACTCTTCCTCAACTCAAATCCAAAATTCGCGGCAAAGTAAGTACTTATTAAACTGTTTGTGAGAACTTATGAATGTTTATAAACTCCTCTCCAACATAGCTTATGAAAACAGCTTATAGCTTATACGAAAACTGTTTGATTTATTTCTTTTGTTTTAGAAATAGCTTATAACAAGCTCTTATGTACGATAAGCTATTATGCTATGAGCTGCAAATTAAGTTGTTTATCCAAACCGGATCATATTTGAGATTGATAAGTAGCTTAATCAATGTAATGTTGGCAGGTTCGAGATATTTATGACAGCGGGGATTATCTTGTTTTAGTGACTACTGACCGTCAGAGTGCTTTCGATAGGGTTCTTGCTTCCATTCCTTTTAAAGGCCAGGTTTGTGATTCTTTTCATCTTCTTTTGTTTATTTACAGAGTTAAAGGGGCATAGTGTAGTTTAGTTTTACACAGACATTTAATAAGAACTCGCTACTTTGCCACTTTGTGTAATCAATTTTAGATACACTTGTAAAAGTGAGATGGCCTGGTAAAACAGTGGACTCTCATCGGATGTTAGTGTAAAACTGGTTTACTTTGGCGGTGTATGTTGTTTAAACTCTTGTTAGGAAATGGTGATGATCCAAATCCTTTGTATAATTCATTGTGATGGAAAATAGCTAGATAGTATTTGAAACTGTAGCAGTACCTTAATGATACTCCCTCTATTCCTTTTATTTTTTTGTTTGTAGTTTACTGTTTTACCACAGACCGAAAAGCATTTGATTGATGTATATTTGTATCAAAATACCCTTGTATATTCCAATGCTTAAAATATGACTACTCTAAGAGCATAGTTGGAACACCACAACCAATTATATCTACAATTTCTAAAACACCCATTGTTTTTTTAAAACAAAGATAAAATAATAAAACGACCAAAAAATTGAAATAGAGGGAGTAGCATTAGCAGGTATAGTTAGTCAATAACTATTAGCAGGGGAAATACACGTGAGAGGGAGTATAAGAGGTGTGTAGGAGGGAAAGAGGGATTCATTCAGTATCAATCTATTAGGAACCTTATGGTTGAGGCAGAGAGAGAAATGTCTGTATCAATCTATTAGGATTTAGGAACCTTATGGTTGAGGCAGCGAGTGAAATGGCTGAGCGATTGAATAGTGTTGAGAAACGTTTGGGACGTGTAGAAGCAAATCTCAAGGGTTTGCGTTCTGTGATCACTGAGGAGATTCAGCTTGCTTTGGTGAATCCATTAGAAGAACTCACGGTGCTGAAACACACTGGCTAGGTGGAGGATTATGTTGTAGAATTCCAATTTTACTCTTCCCAGTGTGAACGTTTATCGGAGCAACAACTTTTGGGTTACTTCATCGGCAGATTGCGTCACGGTATCCGCTCTCGTGTTTGCATGTTCAAATCGCGTGACTATTATGTGGCGATGCAGTTGGCGCGTGAGTTTGCTGCGGAGTCGGGTCATGGCTCCAGATCACATTACAAAATGGGACAAAACTCTTGGGCGCGTGATGCTAACGGGTCAAATGAAATTATGTTAAACTGCAATAAGAAGATTGTCATGCTAACAAATCTGAATAGAAAAATGGAAGTTACAACACTGATGTATGCTTTTCAAATAGAGGTTATAGCAATGGGGGATATCGTAAATCGTGTTGTCATGCTGTTGAGAATTGTAGAAGAGTCGGCTTTTGTCTTTTGATATTTTGTTTAAATTTGATAGATTGGATATACTAATTGAGACTTTGGGAACTACCTTGGTTGAGATGTATATGAAACATGGGCTGGTTTCTCATGCACGAGTGGTTGTTGTATGGAAGGCATTGAGAGGAATTTATGGGAATAATGAAGACTATGAGTTTGCTTTTGAAATGATATTCTTGTACTCATTGGTTATGCCCAGACAATGGGGTCCAGGGAAGAACAATACTCTTATGGTGGTTACTGAATATGAACATGGCTGGAGAAATCCGCTTTCAATCTATGGATTGCTTAATTTGGTATATGACAGCGGGAAAATTTGGTTCAAAAGCATTTGGGTGCTGCTTATGTTGGTATATGATAGAGGGAAATTTTGGTCCTCAAGCATTTGGGTGCAATTGATGTCCGGCCTGAGTGTCTTCAATGGCTTGATTCTTATTCATTTCTCAAGCAAACTGAAGGGTCTCCTAGCAGCAAGAAGAGTAATAGAAACCATTTCCAACCTTGAGGACAAGTTTGTTTTTAAGGCGGTGGCATTGATAGGGCCCGTGATGATAAAAGCCCAAATTGGAGAGGAAGTGGTGAGCTGGCAGGTTAGTTAGATTGTGGACGGGAAATACTCGCGAGAGGGAGTATAAGAGGTGTATAGGAGGGAAAGAGGGATTCACTCAGTATCATTCTATTAGGAACCTTATGGTTTAGGCAGCGAGAGAAATGTCTCTTCTCTGAGGAGCTTATGCTCTGGGCTACAATTTGCACTTTTGCAGACTGTACTCCATTTCATCATCAATCAATAATAACATTCATCCATTTATCGTACTTTTTTTTTTTATCTCTGCTCTATCAGACGATTATCACATTGTTGTATATTTAGTAGTTTGGTTTGCTTCAATTCTATTGTCTTAAATTGCGTTCTGTTATTATTCAATCCCATTACTTTTTATTTACATCGGTCTTCTTTCAAAACCTGTGTGGAAAATCATTTCTACCTGGTTGGTTGATGGTTACTATATATGCAACATTCAATAACCTGATTGTTTTATCTTGAAATTGCAGGTTCTTAATGAGACAAGTCTGTGGTGGTTTGAGAGAACAAACCACATAGTTTCTAATGCAGTTGTGTCGGCTCCAGATAAAAATGTGACAATAGCGAAGAAGTGTTCAGTTTTCCCTGTTGAGTTTGTTGGTGAGTTCTTTGCCAATACAGAGAGTTGTTATTTGTCTCTTTATGATTAAAATTTGTTCTCAGCTTTTGTTTTTGAATGCCTATAGTTTTTAACATAATTTCACTTTTTAATAAAATATCATCTAAAATAAAATTGGAATTTGAAGAGGCAGTCAACAGTTTTTTATGGAGTGAGTTGGGATTAGAGCTTTCTTATGGCATCTCTCAACTGAAGTACATTATCATAGCGTAATTGAGTTTCTTATTGGGTATGCAAATGCTAATGTCGGGGGATTGGTGCAAATAAAAAATGTTAATATCTTTTAATATTGGTTTTAGATGACTAGCCTTTTTGTTCAAAATGATATCCTGGGAAAATAAGATAATATATGGCGTGGATATGCTTGGCATACTTTTTTTGTTTAATTATTTTGGAAGAGTATCCTTAAATATTGGTTTAGTGGTTAGATGCTTACATAATCTATGTAAAACAGTTGTGGTAACCATTAATAATCATCTGAATTTACCAAGATCTACATATTGTCTTGTACCTTTTCTTCTTTGAAATTAAAATTTGTGTTACTTTAAAGTGTTGTGACATATTTGAATTGTTTTAAAAGTAGAAGTTTAGGACTCCACAACAATCCCATTGACACATATTTTGCTTGTGTGTAGCTAGAGGGTTTGTCACTGGAAGTACGGATACTTCTTTATGGACAGTGTACAATAAAGGCAATCGTAACTACTGTGGAAATGTCCTACCAGATGGTGAGAATCGAGATTTCAAATTCTTTTGTAGTTATTAAAAAAAATTACTGCCCTGTGTAATAGGATATAATCATTTGACAGGAATGGTTAAAAATCAAAAGTTGCCGAAAAATATACTCACTCCCACTACCAAAGCTGCAGACCATGACGTTCCAGTCACTCCAGATGAGGTATGATGTCTAGTTTTACTTTTTTTACTTGTTATTGTGCTATGATTGAAGTTGAGCTTCATATGCAATTGAAATGAACAAAGAAAGAAAATGTTGGATTTAGACAGAAAAGTAGAGAATAGGAGAGTAGCGAACCATTTAGCTAGTTTATTTATCACATCTTAAAATTGATTGACAAAATTTATAGGGATAAGGGACCTTATCTATTTAGTTTCCTGCTCCCCTTTTAAAAACAGATCCTTGTGCTAAATCTTTGACGTCATTTTCTTTCAGATTGATTTATTTTACTGTTTTATCATTTATATATTTGAAAATGTTATCTATGATCAGTGATTCTGGACCTGGTCAGCAGAATTAATGAATAATATTATGATAATGGATTTACTTGTTATAGTCAGGCCTACCTCATAAGTTGCTAAAAGGTAGCATGACAAAAAAGTAAAAACCTATGATGTTCCCGTGATTATTATCATAAAATTCATGCAATATGCCTTCTTTTAGTTAGTGAGGCGTGACACTGGTCTTCCAAAAATGGATAACTTTTCGCAACATTTTCTCTTCCAAATTTTAACTTTCTCTATGTTGCATTTCCTTGCAGATCATAGAAAAAGGACTGATGAGTCGAGATGATTATGCAGAAGCGAGTGAAAAAGCTTTAAGGTTATTTGAATACGGACAGGTAATAAGCTTATTAGTATAGGTAATTTCAAAACCGCATTTTGCTTTGCTTTATTGTATGCTTGACTTTACAATTTGATTGGCTTTGCAGCAAGTGGCCTCGGAGCACGGTCTTATATTGGTAGACACTAAATATGAATTTGGGAAGGCAAATGATGGATCAATTTTGTTGATTGATGAGGTCTAATGCAATCTTTGATACACCTTGGATTCTCACATGCACTCACATATTAACTTATTAAGTATATAAATGTGATAATGGTTCTTGTTCCTAACTACAGGTCCATACTCCTGATTCAAGTAGATATTGGATTGCCAATTCTTACTTGGAGCGCTTTCAAAATGGTCTTGAGCCTGAAAATGTTGATAAGGTGTTTTATACGTATCTTTGTTTTCTTCTTGGATTGAGTATTGCTAGTTTAGAGATTTAGTGGATACATTGGCTTCCATCTATTAATGTTATGCTTTTTTAGGAGTTCTTGAGGTTGTGGTTTAAAAGTCATTGCAACCCTTATGAAGACGAGGTAATTTACATTTTCTACCGCTAATGGATTATTGTGTAGCTTTTAAATATGCATCAAATCATGAGTTGATTTTTCTTTAGGTCCTTCCTGATGCTCCTAAAGATCTTGTTTGTGAATTGGCTTGGCGGTATGTCTACTGGTCCTTGGCTCCTTTTACACTTCATATATATTTCGCTTTGAAATTTACATAGTGAAATATGCCGGAAAAGTGCATTTTTTTCTTTTGGACTTGCTTAGTTATGCAGTAGTTATGTTCTGATTTTTCTTTCATAAGAACCTTCTAAATATTCTAATGCTTATTCATCAAATTTGTAACTGTTGTGCGTTTAGTTTGTATGTAAGTTTTGGAATAGGAGAAGCAGTCCATGTATATCTTCACTTCTTTTTTCAAAAAAATAGTTAAAAGAAGATATTCATTTTGGTCGGTATGGGATCCTTGAATGTTAATAGAGATAAAATACAGTTACAAAGTAATAGAAACATTAATGTCCTCTTTGTTTAGCTTTCATTGTACAGACATGCTTTATGCTCATCATTTTCAATCTTCCTAAGCTTTTCCATGTCAAAATATATTTGTAATGACTACAGTTAATGCCCTGCATAAGTACTAACTTTAAAATACTGGTTTCAATCGATTTTTTAAATGTTTCTGTTTTGTAACTTTTTCAATTGATAGGTTATTTCCTTGTCAATGATTTAGAAGATATTAAAAGTTGTGTTTAAAATGTTATGACAGAATACAAGATGGAGGAATTATTCTCTATCTTATTCTGACACGTTATATTGTCACTTTAAAGCGATAATAAAGTAGTAATATTTTTCTCTACCGTGTGAAGAAAAATTCTGACCTTATATCTTGCTGGTTTGCATCAAAATGCATCA
>Ga0315913_1003166_pt1 | contig 19693 bp, 8 predicted proteins | sample MpolsnodulesMG_FD_207736 | JGI IMG/M metagenome (GOLD analysis project Ga0315913, IMG submission 207736) | Medicago polymorpha root nodule microbial communities from Los Angeles, California, United States - small nodules | ecosystem: Host-associated > Plants > Roots > Nodule | place: USA... | reverse complement strand
TGTGCCACGAGAACTCTGCGATAAATGTAAGGGACTGCCCCTAGCTATTGTAACTATGGCGTCTTGCTTAAAAGGAAAGCATAAAAGTGAGTGGGATGTTGCACTACATAAGATGAGGAATTCATCGGCATTTGATGATCACGATGAAGGAGTGAGAGATGCTTTGAGTTTTCTTGAACTAAGATATAAATATTTACATAACAAGGAAGCAGAGTTGCTCTCTTTGTTGTGTTCTATGTTTCCAGAAGATTGCAACATATCGATTGATGATTTAATCCTATATGCAATAGGACTAGGTGTGGGAGGAAGATCTCCATTGAAGTTATCAAGGAGTTTGGTTCAAGTCGGCATAAACAAGCTTTTAGAATCATGTTTTCTGATGCCGGCTAAAGACATTCAATGCGTGAAGATGCATGACTTGGTTCGTGAAGTGGTCATATGATAGCAAAGAGGTCAGGGAATCGCAAAATTTTACTAAATGTTGACAAACCTCTCAACACCTTGGCAGGAGACGATAGTGTGCAAGATTATTTTGCGGTATCATCATGGTGGCACAACGAAAATCCAATTATTGGTCCATTGCAGGCTGCAAACCTTGAAATGTTGTTGCTACACATAAATACCAGTATATCACAAAGTTCCTTTGTTTTATCAAATTTAACATTTGAAGGAATAGAAGGGCTCAAGGTATTTTCTCTAACCAATGATTCCAATAGTGAAGTAATATTCTCATTGCCTTGTACGTACGTTATTATTAAAGATAGGAAAAAACAAATCTTAACTATTAATTTCAGATTTTGAATCCTTATCATAATAATCTTAACTATTTTTAATAGTAAATCTACTTCAGTATCTATCATTATATCATTATTATAAACTAAAACGTGAAAATCGCCTATGGTTCAATGACTTGATTTTCTTTTTGTAAAGAAAATTAATTTTAACTAGAAATTTTGAAACATATATCATTAATAAAAAAAAGTTTAATGAAAAATTTAAACCCCATATAAAAGAAGTGCATCAAGAAATTCAATAAGAATGTAAATCATTATATCCTGTAACATGTTTAATTTGATATTCTCCTTGATTTGGTTTTGGAACCAATAAAGGGATTATTGAAAATTTGAAATAAATATGATACAACTACAAGTAGGGTAAACAAGTTTGCCTGTAAAATCCAGTGATTTGCAATTCCTCTATTACAAGACTTCAAGTCAGAACTGGATAACAAGCACCCCCATATGCAAACTATTTCTTCTTCGGATTATGGGGAATTTTTCGGTTCCTTGATCTGCCTTTTCGGGAAGCAGCAACTCTAGCTATTACATCATTACCAGCGATGAGTAAAGCGCTCAAACCCATTAGCTTCAACCCGAGGTTTTTTGTCAAATATGACAACCTGTTTTCATCTCCTCCAGTAATTTCCTGCATTTGATCCATCTGTTCAAGGGATAAAATAGTGTAAATCTCCTTGTAACTTTCTTCAATACCACCAAAAGTGAATTTCATAATCGCCTTCAATTGTGGATCATCTGATAAAGGATCACATATGAAAGCAAAATTTCCGAATTCCAAATTAGGCCTCTTGAATAAATTAACCAGGATACCGCTGTTGTGTCCTATATTCTTAGACAAGGACTTCTTAGGACAAGGCTGCTGAACACTGGTTAACTGGTAAATGCGAGAAGCTTCTCTCAAGCCACTCATGAAAGCACCATGCATAGTGGCTGGATATTGCCTAGAAGTGGCCTCACCTGCAAAGAACAGTCGGTTTCCCACGTTTTCTGCAAGTATATCATAATCCTTACCGGATGATTGCACACTGACATGAGAGTATGAACCATAAGAAAAAGGATCGCTTCCCCATCTGGTACAAATTGATTGTATTGGATCAGGCACATTGATTCCTTTAGGTTGAAAAATACCTGCAGAAAGATATAGAAAATGAAAATCAAAACCACATTTTTTAAACAGTGAATCATATCAATTCATAAGATTAAAAATAATTCAATAGCTTGAGAAAATGAGAAAAAAATGACTACACCATAAGTCTCAAAACAAAATGAAATGTCATACAACATAAGTCAAAGTGAAGAAAGAGGAATAATATAGTAAAAAAAGGTGCACATGGTAAGCAAGGAATGATATAACTAAATAAATGTTAATAATGAAGCACTAAATCATGTGATTCATATTGATCATATGGAATCTTGCAATTGCATGCATGCATGTATAATATTTCTGAGCAGTATGAGATTCATTCACACGTTATACATGTAGCAAATAAGCGGAATCATATCGACTCATGCAATTAAAATAGCAAATCATGCAACTTTAACAAGTAACACATAAAACAAAGGGAAAAGGGGAAAATGTGCTAGAACACAATAAATAAGGGCATTTCTTTTTCATCAGTAACTCAAAAAATAAGTGAAAGATACCTTTTAGAGTGGTCAAAACCCGATTAAGCAAGATGGATGGATCTGTGGTTTCAAAGGCGTGTGCAGCTTCACCGGCCACAAGCGCAATAAGTGCTGGCCCCCCAGAAACAGTGTGGTAACCGTAAAATAAAAAGAATTCCCCTCGATCATGACTATTTTCCTTGAGACATCCAAATGTGTCTAGATCTTCCCCCCAAAACACATGAGGAAAAACCATTGCAACTTTGTTCAGAATCCCGAAACCCATCCTCTCAATTGATTCGAGCTTTCTTGCAGGCAATTCAGGTTCGAAAATAATGGCCTTCTTTTTTAGAACTCCAAGAGGCACAGTGCATAAGGCGAAGTCTGCTTGAAAGACTTGATCCCCAGCAATAATCTCAACACCCTCATTTCCATATCGGATAGTGTTGACGGTCTTTCCATAAAAAATAGGAACTCCTTCACACATAGCTTTTATCAATCTACAATTTCCTCCAGCAAGAAAACAATGATCGCCCTTCATTTCATAAGGATCATCCTGATTCCAATTGGCAGCTGAAAGATTTGTAAGACATCCAGCATTTGCGTATTCTAAATTTGCAAGATGCCAATCAAACATCTGCTTCTCATCCGTAGTTTGAGCCACCAAATATAAATTCTTGAGTGTCTCCAAGACTGAACCAAGTGAGGTATCACTTGCAAACCCACCCATAATTTCCCTCAGTTCCATGCTATGGTCAAGCAACTTATTGAATTCATAATGAACCTTGGAATCTATTTCCTTGTCAACTGGATCCCCATTCGGCTTGAATAAAGGGCAATTAGGTCTAACTTTATGAAGCGGAATTGAAAGTTGTCGTGCCAGAACCGCTAAAGGGTTAGCATGAATCCCAGTAATTACGCTCCCACCAAGATCTAAGGCTGCAAACTTATCTTCGTTTCCTATCTTTTGAGTGTAAACTCTGCCGCCAGGACGGTTCCTACCTTCCAAAACGGCAACCTTATAACCAAATAACATCAGTTGCCTTGCCGCAGCCAATCCAGCAAGGCCAGCACCAATAACAACAACTGTCCCTTTCGTCGCCTCAGGAAAATGAGAAGTAAATGACGGCAAAACACCAAAATTGATGTGACCATTATATAAAAGATACTGATAAGCAGAATTAATTAGATATTCAAACTCCTTGCTCACAGTTTCTTTAATCTGTTCCTTCGTCAACCAACTCATAACATTCCCCCTCCAGCGAGCCAATATATGATTTCTCACAACAACATAATCGTTTTGCTCTTTCCCGCCTAATTCTGTGACAACCCCAGATTGAACCTCATGCTCAAGCAAAGCATTCATTGGGAAACCAAGCGAAAACGCGATCATAGCCTCAGTGTTGGTTTCTTTCTGAAAATCTGTATTTTTACCCATCTTTTTCAAAGTGCTATGCAAATTCTTATCAATTTTCTCATCATCTAGCAATCCCTCATAACTACGATAATTCACTTTCTTTCTCAGAGACATACGCCTCGAAACAGATCCATTAGAAGACGAGCTTGCCATTATTTGTTCCTAATAAATATAATTAACCTATTCAATAAACTAAACCGAATTTCGTACCCAGTAAATATAATAATTTGTTCAATAATAATAATAAAACCAACAATAACAATAATCATATGGCAACATAAAAAATATGCTAGGTTTGAGCAAATGGATATGAAACAAAAGAATGTAAATTTGAATTTGAAAACTTCATGCCTTATTAAAAGTACCCATGACCTTTTCCACATATATTAAAAAGTGGTTAGTAAATTTAATGTGTCGTATCTTGATCTTTCAAAAATACTCTTGGTTTATTAATGTGTAGCTTTAACTTCTTAAATTTCAAAAGAAATTAGTAGAATTTGTACAATGTATATGTTTGAGAAAAAATAATAAATAACCTAGTATAAATTACATATGAATCTATATTCTTCAAATGAGACTTATAGTTAGAGACGTAGGGAGTATTTTACCAAAAGTTGATGACACTAGTTGCACTTCTGAATTTTTTGTCTGCACAATATGTAACAAAAATGGATCAGTAAGAACTTTTTGCATGGTGAGTACAGATAAACAAATACTAGAAATGAAGAGTAAAGGAGGTAAAAAGAGAGAACTTACATTACAGAAAGAGATTTGGAGGGAAATGAAATGATGTTTGTTCCCTGAAAGCGACAATATGTAACAAGAAGAGAATGAAAATGAGTTGTGATCGATTGATGAAAGGTTACGTTTATTTGTAGTGTCTGAAACAATCAAATATGGTAAGTTTACGGGGTCTTTTAGGCGGGACTATAGAAAATGTGGTCGGTGGGAACAAAATTAATGCAAGTCTAAAGATTTGTTTTCTTTTTATTTTTTGGTCAAGTTCTTTTTATTTTTTACATGGTACAATAATAATAAACATTCCAATTCTAGCCAAAAAAAATAAAAATTCTAGTCAAACAAAATAAAAAACAATACAGTTTTTTTTTTCTTAACTTTTACTACCCTCTGTATTTTATTATGTTTTGACATTTTTACATATATATTAAGAAATGTGGTTAATTTTGTATTGGAAAGATAAATTATGAATGATTTTACAAAATTATCATTTATTAATGATATCGGAAAACGAGATTAACATAATGGAACCAAGAGAGAGAGTAGGAAATGATAAAATGTATGATAGGAAAAAATCATTGATAATGCATTAATACTTTTTTTTTATAAGCCAAGAGCAACATGACATCAAAAAGAATAGTGTCCAATTAGGTTGGAATCCTACTATTCTCTGTTGTCAATTGCTCATAAATATTATTAAAAAAATGAAAAATTACATAAAAACTGGGGGGATATAAAACATGATCCAGTCAACGACCCTAATGGGCAAAAACAAAAAACAGTGGATCCAACCCTAAACAATTCTAACAATTAAGCACGGGTTTAAAGTTTGGCGAATGAATCGATCGTCAACACGAATTGGATCACGTACCATCAACTCCCTGCAATAACGACATCAAGCATTGACGACTCTTTCGAGTCCATACAGTCTCATGTCAAGCAACAAGATGACGGGGATACCTGAGAATGATGTATGAATTGACTGTCAACACAGAACGATTCAAGAACCAAAAGCCCCTCCAACAAAAGCAACAGCTATACCGACCCTTTCGAGTCCAAACCAAGCAAGAAACGTGATTAGCCCCAAACAATGATTTTAAAAATGGCAAAAGGTGATTGTCCACCAACACGGAATCAGAACCATGTTTAGCCATAGCTTCCTGCATCTAAACCCCAACTGCAACAAGCTTCAACGGCCCTTTCGAACCAAAATTTCCAGCCAATATGTAAGACAATATACAGTCCATCGAGGAAGACAACAAATTGCCCAATAAAACATATAGGTCCAGAATTTAGCACCATGAAAACATCCAGACAGATCCAGAACCGGATTTTGAACCACGCATCACAAATCTGCCAACAAGAGACCCGTAATTTCACCAGTATCACGACGGTAGCCTACAAACTACTGCCGTTGAAAAATAACCAAAAACCGACGACGATGGCGATGAGCAGCCAACCATTGCCGTTTAAAGGAACCATCAGCTGAAAGCCCAGATCCGAGAGGCCACAGAGGTCTAAGAAAAAGAATGGAGCAAAACATCGGCAAAGGTGTCATCAGCGGTTTCAAAAACAACCCCAAAAGGGGTGGTGACGCGACGGAGCTTCCGCTGATCGCACCACCGTCACGTACATCTACATGTCAGCGGATGTGTTTGGATGTTGAAGGAGAAAAGAGAGGAGTTAAGGTGGTGGTGACTTATAATAAAATACAGAGATATATCATATTAATTTTAAAGAAAAAAATATGCCCTTTAAATACTTGAAATACAATAAATTAATTTACGTATTTTTTTCATGAAAATACGTACTTTTTATATAAAATCTGAGATGACTTTTTCAAGTGAGTCAAACTCATATCAATTTAAGTGTATATTCCATCGGTCCTAAATTATTGGTCGCATTTGAAATTTTTTTGTCTCAAATTATAAATCACTTTACAATCCCAATAAATCATTAATTTTATTTTTTTGTTATACCCTTAACTATTTATTACTCTCTCTTCTTTCAATTCTTTTACAATATTATTTATTAAGGACAATTTTGTGAAACAACTCATCATATTTATTTTTAATATAAAATTAATTACATTTCTTAATACGTGTGAAATTCCCACAACGTCTTAGGATGGAGGGAGTATTTTGTTTGTGTGTGTGTGTGTGTGTTTATACACACATATACACTCATTTATTTACCTTGGAAATTAAACATCATCAGACACATATGAAGATACAAAGCAATTATACATAACAAAGTATCATATATAGACATATTAAAAAAGGAGGGGCGTCCTTACCGTTGTTTGATTATATATGTAACAAACTGGATGCATATGATGTATACACTCCAACTTGAGGGGGAGTGTTCATTATTCTCTATTGATAACGGTTGATTTAGTTTCCTTATTTTTCTTTTCCTGAAAATGTCTCTCTTGTATATAAGTTTGCATACCTCGTTGTAAATTATTCGAGTTAGTCATTCCAAATTATTCAAGTCATGTAATTTGATGAAATGAGAAACCACATGAAAGATCAAGGGATATAAAAAAATGAAGATCAATGGTTCTAAGAAGTTTTTTTTTAAGACAATACAAGTTGGGGAAAATTCATCCCAAGTCTCAAGGGAATTAAAGACGGAAGAACGCTCGAAACGAAAAATTACAGAAGTCGCCCCTTAGGGGCTGTGTAATGCACCCCCAACGCATGATCCACGTGCACCTACGCATAGGGGATGTGTAATGCACCTTTGCACATGGTGTTGTGCGCCTTGCGTATTCGTTGCAAGAAGAATACATTAATTTCTTATTTTTCAAGCTGGATCGGAGGGAAAAGCCCATAAATCATATATTAACCTAGAAGAAATTATGTCTATAAATAGAGACCGTTGCATACATTTTTATTCATTAATAAATTTGGCAGTACAAGACAAGGCTCAATCATCAGAGCTTCAAGGTAGAGGGTTTCTCCTCCCTTTGTTCTCTCTAGGGCATGTTTTTCTCTTATTTTGTTATGATGTTTGTGACCATGTGTAACTAAACCTCTCTTGATCAGGGTTCCATGTTAAACCTCTACTTACTTTTTGGATTCAATTATTAAATTTTCTATTCCGTTTATAATTCAATTTTCCTGATTTAATTTGTATATGTTCCAAATACTTATAATGTTTTGCAATTAGCGGTTGACCTGATCCACAGGTGAAGGTCGTATATGACTGACTACCCTGCATTCGCCTGAATAAGAATAGTAGTAAATTTCTTATTTTATAATTAAATTATTCAATTTAATATGAGTATGATTGTTAGGGTTATGATTCATTTTTAGGGTAAAACAAAAAGTATATCTCTTGTCTATGCACACATACTAGAACTTCCCACTGTTACATCACTGGGTCATATATGAACTTTCATTTATCAAGGCTAGGTCATAACTAATAGCAAACCAAGTTAATTCCAACAAATAAGGTAGAAGAGATTCAAGAAAACCTTAATCGTCATTAATCATCTGAATCAAACAAACCTGATCTCGCATTATGCAAGACAGTTCCAAAACATGCAACCCATAAACTTTTTTAATTGCTTTTCTAATCAAATAAATTTCGTTAATTGTGTCGTTTAATGACAATACCTATGGAGATGATAACTTTTTACTTTTTTTTATTTTTATTTGGTGCACTTGTCAATTTGTTCATCAAGTGTTTAACGTCGTTGTTAGGGATTATTGATATTTCGATAAGGCAATTTGCCGAATTTATTTTGTATATATTTAGTTTATTTGTGTTTTTATTTTTTTATTTTATATTAGGCTTAATTTTATTTTTAGGTTAGATTTTTTTTATAGTTTAACAACTGTGATTTGTTATTTTCCGTGGAAGCTTAATCATGTAGATCTACCCATTGTTAAAGATTCTGTTTAATGGCTTGAGCTTTGAATTATAATGTCAATTTTGTTTCTTATGATTTAATGTTTTTTTCCTCTAAATCTTCTATTTTCCCATGATCATATATGTTTGAACGCTTTTTCATTTCATATTGATTTCATATGTGTTTGAATGCTTGTTTCAATTCAAATATTGAATTGTTATCGGGGAACTGCTTAGGATAATTGATTTAGTTTAGATGCTTGATTTAAATTATTTAAATGAAGACCGTTAGGTTCTATAACACTTAGTTATTGGTTTGGTTGAACTTGGTAATCATACTACCAGTCATTTTGTGCATGCTCCAAAATCACGGTAAATCAAATTCTAGATTTTTGTCACGCTTGCTCCAAAAATTATTAGAAGTTATAATGAGATTGATTGATTTTAATTGGTTATTTTTATAGACAAACAAGATAATTGAAACATAGCGAATAATTTTAACACTTGTGAAAGACTTGAACATAGTCTGACAAACTAGTGGATTGGTTGTTTTGTCAAATCACTATATTTGCCGAGTTGATCATCATTTTCCACAAACAAAATCCTGTAATTTACACCCTTAAAAAAAATCCCGTAATTTACTTTATTTTTGATGTGCTAATTTGGTTATTGTTTTATCAGAGATCCTTAAGAAACAACAAAGGTTTAATTGCCTTAAACTGCTTTTTGCAAATCGTTTTGACTGCGAACGACAACGACAAGGATGAAGATGAGTTTTAGAGTGAAGAAAATTGAAGAAAGGAAATGTATTCATAGGAAAAGTTGAACATAAATTGTATCTACAGACAATCCAAGTCAATAAAACGTGTACATTATGTCATTCTACAACCAAAAGCCATCTGACCTTTCAAAGACTTGTTGATCGGGCATCCGTCGAAAACTATTTCATATTTATAATTTGAACACATGTTCAATATTTGTTCGGATTGTATAATATAAAAATGCATAATTTATGTTAAAACTTGTGATTTGAAGCATTTGACACATTTCAGATTATATAATCTAAACAAGTCAAATACAAGATTTTATTGTGGTCCATATTATACCAACAATTTATATGGTCCACGATGCATATAGCTTTCTATAAATTGATGTGTTTGGTTCATTTGCAAACCAAACCACATAACCACGAACACTTATTCAATAGTTATGGACACTAAACTAGCTGAAAGTTACTACAACGGAGGGAAATTTATAATGTTTAGGGTTTATGTTGAAGTCATGTTGTCTGATTTGATGAATTAGTTGGACCAAATTAACGATCGTCTCAACCTTACAGACACAATAATGGTGGGTAGTGTTGAGTATCATCATCCGTTAATTGACTCAGATAGAAGCGTCTGGTTCACCCTGATGGAAGTGTTTGGTTCACCTAGATTGAGCTCACGACGACGTGGGAATCATTTTCTCTATCTTTCATTAGTATAGTTCAAAGGGATCGATCAAGTTAGACACTTCTTTGGTAAGATCTTTTCATGATATTCAGGAAAGTTTGATTTGGCTCAGAACTACAAAGAAATCATGGGTTGAATGGATAGACCAGGTAATTTTTTTTTGCCTGATCCATGATCTTATTTATGTGTTAAATTGGTGATGTGTTAAATTCTTCTTCATTTTCATTGCAATTTATTTATTCTTTCATTCTTTTATTTTCTTTCTTACTTTTTCTTTGGGGGTGGTTTTGATGTCATGATCATTATTGACCATTCATATTATCCCAAAAATCGTCGTGCTGTTTATATGGGATAATATATACGATGGTCAACAAAGACCTTTGATCCTTTAAAAAAAAGACCTTTGATTATCTATTTCTGATTTTTTTTATAAGACTCATATTATATGAACCAAAATATCACCGATAGGCTTCAAATTATGTATCTAAAAGGGGGAAATGTGAAAATTTTGTCAGCGCGTGAGAAATGAGTAAGGTAAAAAAACGAAATCTCTAATTTTTAATAAGGAAAGCTGGTAGTGGATGCATGTGTGAACTAACAATGAGGCTTTCTTCTATTGTCACAAACATAAATGAATAATGTTTGATCACACAAGCATAAAAAGATTCTTTCTCAAAACACTTTTTGGAATCTTTTTGAAAAAACAACACTTTTTTTAGTGTTTGTTTCATATTTAAAAAAAAAATCCATTTTGTCAAAAATATCTTTTTTAGCCTCATAATGAAAAGTTATTCCTAGCAGCTTTTCTAAAATCTATTTTTTCGAAAAACAAAGAACTTAAGTGTAAAAGCGTTAAATCTTAAAAGAATAATTTTTTGATAGTAAACAAACAGAAATAGCTTCTGATATTTTAAAAATCTCTAGATTCTTTTAACTCAAAATCTATTATTTTTAAAGTTGAAACAAACAAACCTTAAATCATTTTATTTTCAATTTTTTTTATTATTATAAAAAATCTTTTAATATGTATATCCAAACACTTTTCATTTATGTTTTGTGACTATAGTAGAATTCCTCAATGATAAGTTGGGCTAACCATTTTCAGTTGTGATAGAAAAAAGATGTAAGCTAATTAAAGAGTATGTATATTTTCAAAATATCATTTATCAGTGAAAATGAAACTAGAGATCAAGTTAAGGCCAAAGGGATTCTCATATCATTTGCAGGGACGGATCCAGAAATCTCAATATGTGGGGTCAATATCATTTATCATAATATTTATATAAAAATATATAAATTCAAAACTGATAAAGTGACGAGTTAAATATGATTTGTGTCAACAAAATCATGAGTTTTCAGGTCTAATCTTATTTCAATTTTATGATAATTTCATAGTAGAGAAAATTGAGTCCTCCATAATATTGTAATTTGTAGAATAATTCATTTTGAATTATTTTATAAAAATGAATGTTTGTAGTCCTCAAAATAGTACATATATGCAGATAGAGACTCGAACTGAATAATTTTTTTGAGGGACTAAACTTAAAAAATTTGTAATTTTATAGACTAAAAATATATTTAACCTTAAAATAAGTGATTACATTAGTATCATTAAACAAAAAATTGTAGATAACAAAAAAATATACCATTTTAAATAGGATTATAATTGCTCTCTCTGTTGTATGATTTTTTTTAAGGACTCTGTTGTATGATTTTGTTCCCTTGTATATTGACGTTAAACTTTTCATCTTTAACTTTTTTTTATTGGAGCATTTTGTTTTTATTTTAAAAACTAAGACACATAGCCAAATTTTTATTGTAACTCAATTCATCTTTTCCTGTAAAATGCATGCTATTCGTTTGTGTTTTTACAGTTTATGTATTAAGTGGTCATGTGGGGTCAAGACAAAAATTTAAATGGGGTCAACAAATGAAAATATCATACTTTTGGTTATAAAAAAATAGATGAAGTGGGGTCAGCTGACCCCAATTAAGGTAGAGTGCATCCGTGCCTGATTATTTGCTAATGGTTGTTGCTCTTGGTCCTTATTTCTATGTTTAAATAGTAAAGCAATCTTCAACAGAAAAGATAGAATAAATGAGACATATGTTTTTTTTTTTTGAATCGATAAATGAGACATATGTCAAATATTAATTCTTCAAGCACCATTTAACAGAAATTTTTCTAGGCACCCAAGATAAAATAGAGTGGACTCTGATGTCTTGGTAGGTTTGACTTTTTCTTCTATGAGGTCAGATTCATGATCATAAGAGATCTTTACATTCACCAAAGTTTTATTCTCTGATATTGTTGAGAATTGGAAAGTTGTCTTGTAGTATGACAAGCCTTGATTCAGATAGCCTCCTTCAACCACTTGGAGCCCAATTGTATGGGATAACTCATCATACTCAGTGATCACCTCCCTTTGATAATTTACTGGGGATATACCTGAGATATAATAATTTGATTAATTCAAAATATTTATATTATATTCTTATCAAAAGAAAAATTCGAAAGAAGTAAATTGCTATTAATATAAGTGACATTAATGACTATTTTACAACGGTGTTTTAGGGCATTTAAAAAACAGCCGATGCAATTAAAATCTCGATGAGGGCCATGACCTAGAGAGAGAAGGCAGACTTACCAGGCAAAAAATTAAAGATGAGTTTGGTACCAACCCCTCCATCCCCTTCAATTACTTGCACATCTTTCACAATATTTGGTAGAACCTTTGGAACAACTAAGGTGATATCCTTGGACTGAGCAGCCCAGAGGGCCTCCAAGCCTACATTCAGTGTTGTTTGGGTGTTGAATTCTTTTATCATGATTCTTCAAGGTGTGTTTCAACTAAGGCTCATCATATTGATTTATATAATGTAAGAAATTTGAGAATCGTACATATCTAACATAAATTAAGAGAAAAGTTATGTAACCGAAAAAAATTTGAAAAAAGTTTGGAAACGGCATCTTCCACTATGTCATTGACTTACAAGCACAAGAGATGCTTTTTTGTTTTTTTATGGAGAGAGGTTGCATTGGAAATTGATTCTATACATAAAAAAAATGTATATAGTTTTATAAAAGATAGGTATAGATATATTGTCGGGATTTGATACCATAGAGAAGATATATCATTGGTGGAATTAAAATGGTACAGTTGATTATGATAGAGGCCAACAATTATGGTCAAGTCATATTAATAAACTTACACAAAGATAAGATTTTGATGAACTTTTAAAGTATGGCATATTCCATAACGAAGTACCATCCAAATAGTGCAAACATGATAATGTAATCTATCGAAATTTAATCTACTTTATGGAAATATTTAGGAAGGAGACAATGTGCGCGGTAGGACTAACAATGGATTGGCCTAAGTTGTAAGGAATTTGGGTCCATTAAGTATCTGGTCAGTGGTTCATTTCTAGTTAATGTGTATGGAAAATAAATCCGATTGAGGGAACAATTCATCTTGTGTGTCCCACAAATTACTTGACGGAGATTAGTTACTACTAAACAGCGGTAGATACTTTGTATCGATATCATGATATCCACAATACTATAACTAGTTGCTTTTTAAAATCCACAATGACAAATGTTTTTTTTTAGGGACATTGACAAATGTTGTGTGGTGATATAAATTGATTTTGTATGATTGTATTTTGTAAAATTGATTCGGTCTAAAAATATGAGTTCAATCTAAATTATTTATTTTTAGATATAAATGTAGAAGTCGATTAAACATTAAATTTAAGACTAAAAATTAATATTAGAACACATGAAGTTTTTTTTTTTACAAAGAACACATCAAGTTATAATCAATTCTCCTCAATTGAGTTATAATCGATTCTAACTTGAATCTAAATTCAAGGTGTAAGCAAAATCAAGTTGTAGGAAAGGAAAATCAATCAATTTAAATAATATTTCGAGCATACCTAAGATGGCCGTTTACGGAAAAGAATGTAGGGATAAATATGCAAAGGTAACACAAATTTTTAACCTTTTATCTTATACTATATGTAAAAAAAATTACCTCTTTCAGCATTTTTGGGTTGGATTTTTCCTTTCAAAAATACCCTCAATTTATAATACAAATAACACATGTAACAGATAGATAAGAATAAATTTAAATATTAAAACAAATGTAACAAACACGATATGAATATATATCTGGTTTTTTTTCTTCTCTTTATCATTTAAAAAGTTTAACAATTTCATTATCTCAATTATACTCTTAAGCAACTCTTTCTATAATAAAGATTGTTGTTGGTGTCATTAAAAAGAAATTAGATTATATTTTTTTGTTATATTGTTGATGTCATTGAAATAGATAATCATGGTTAGTTTGATTTCTTATAACTTGAAAGCAACCAACATTTATATTTTTAATTTTAATCAAAATCAAAATTTCATAAATAATATCGTTCATAATTTTAAAACGTTAGCGTAATAAAAAGAGCGGAAAGACGGGCACGTGAGTACCCGTCTTTTCGCTAGTTATTATAAGAGAAATGATATTTGTACAACCATTTTATGGTAATTTATTTGATGATGTAGTAAATCCGCAAGTGCACGGTTTACCGATGTAGTAAAAAGAGTATTGTTCCGACATGGAGTTGATCAATTCAATTAATTTTGGTTAAATTACTCCATGAGTCCTTTAAGTTTGAGGTTTGTAACAGATTGGTCCTTTAAGTTATTTTGGTTACACATAAGTCCTTTAAATTTGAGGTTTGTAACGGATTGGTCCTTTAAGTTATTTTGGTCACAAATAAGTCCTTTAAGTTTGTAAACGTTTTCGATATAGTCATTCTATTAACCAAACAATGATGTGGTAGAAGGACTAAATAGAAAACTTTTACAAACTTAAAAGACTTATTTGTGACCAAAATAACTTAAAGGACCAATCTGTTACAAACCTCAAACTTAAAGGACTTATGTGTGACTAAAATAACTTAAAGGACCCATGGAATAATTTAGCCATTAATTTTTATTGATGATTAGAATAGAGTTTTGAGTTGAAAAATGTTTTATTTTTTCGGTTGAAAGTAATAATAAAAAAATGCGTCTTGGGATTACTGGTTCATCTAGATGACAAATCCTTCACAAACAAACCCTAAACCTAAACTTTATATTGGACCTACAAGCGTCTTGAGTGTGTTCCTCTACCAACCAAACCTATTCTCATGGTTGATTGCTATTGGAATCCTTGAAGAACGAAACTTTATTTGTCTCAAGGTTTGCTAGACTATTCTCATGTTTTGCAATCCTTGTCTAATTTCACTTGTTCCAATATTAAAACTTCATCTTTCGATCCATCGCTTAATATTTGTGATGATGAATTAACAAGTACTAATCCTCCGTTGTCGCATTATGAGTTTGATACTTGTTAATTCATTATAAAAACGATGAAATTAGATTAGAAAGTAGATTTATATAAAATTAGGGTTCGAGGCTTGGTTTGATTAGGATAAGGTCATTAGACTCATCCAACAATCCCAAGACAAGAAGAGTCTACTCACTCATGTTCATCGTAGACATAGAAGAGAAGAAGAAGAAGATAAATAAAATAACAAGAAAATAAAGGAAGAACTTTTATTTAGAAAGACAATTGTCACTATTGAATTCCAAGAACAAAAGATGATTTGTTGTGATAGCTAACTACTCTATTTATAGTTTACAATGACTTAAGCCCTAAGAAATATATCACTAGAATGTTCCACAAGAAACCACGGGCTTTTAGGTCAGAAATAAACTAATAGGTAGCTTGTCCTTGAAGCAGAAGCAACAAAAGAAGATCCTAGGGGTTGGCAGGGCCGTGTGGCTGGTGGCACGGGCCGTGCCAAGCTTTTGACTTGGGGGAAATATATTTTTGTCTTCAATCTTCGTATTTTCAGCCCGAATCAGCTCCAAATCCTCTTTCTTTTGCTCCAAGACTCAATCTTTCAATTATTTGTTTCTGAAATTAAATAACTTGCAATTGAAGTTAAATAGTTCTAAAAAGGAAATAATATTAAATAAAACGGAATCAAATATAAAACGGACTCAAATATTATATTAAAACACTAATTATTGACTCATCATGTGACAACTTTCTTTATCATACTCACATTGTGTTTTTACGTTCTCTTTTTATTGCTTTGATTTTCGTGTCAATACTTACTTTTCTTTTTGTAAATTTTTTGTTGTCCTAAAAGTTGTCACATAAAGGTTGCTCAAATAATATACCTCTTATTACAACTATTTTTTTAATGAGAAATCATATTTGTACAACTATTTTATGATAATTTTTGAACAAATTTCTCTCTCATATTAGGGTTTCCGCACATTATATTCTTATTTTCTTTTTTTTTTCTCTATTGTTTTTTACCAATAAAAAAATAAAAAGGAAAGTTGTCACAAAATAATTGTATAAATATCTTTACTCTTTTTAAATCCTTGTATTTTTGTTGGAGAATCTTATAATAAGATGCATATGAGTATTATTTTCTCAGAACTTTATTTTCTATTAAGAAATAAGAAACAAGATACAGAAATTAATCCCGAAAGCATTGTGCCAGATCTTTTTGGTGTGTGAAAAATGTGTAAATCCAATTGTTAGTGTTGTATAACTAGTTGGCTCGTCCTTGAGGAGTGCAAACAGTTCAACCGAGTTGGGTCATCAAAAGTGATGGACTTCAACAAAAAAATTATAACCAATACCCACCCCAATCAAAGGGAAAAAAATGTTCTTGTTTCTTCTTTCTTCCAACAACAACGTTATTTCTTTCTTCTTCTCAAACTCTTTGGCATTCCCTCCCCGACCTAAATCTCTCAGCTTCGCGCTGCTACACACACCGGTAACTACCATCAATCCAACATACATCTATCCTTTAGATTCTAGTTCTCCTTTATGGACAAGAATTCAATGTTATCAAACCATCTAATTTATATAATCACTTAATCAATCAATTTAAAAAGTTATTTCAAAGAATCACAATAATCCTTTCTTCTTCGCAGAATTGTGTTTTTATTTTATTAAGCGCCTATTTTTATTATAAGATCCGAGCCTCCAATTTCATAGATACGACCCTAATTACTCTAAGTTATTATGAAATAATTGTATGTTGAAGTAGCCATCTTTGAAACTTCGCATATGTTTGAAATTTTTATTTTATTTTTTTTTATTTTTTTTTGGTCAGGGTTTGGAATTTTTATTAATAACAAACAATATGACATACCAAATAGTTGTATGCTTGGACTAACAGAGAGGATCTCCAAGTAAAGTGAAAGTTTGCGGACGAGGTTTTGCTGCTGTAATAACAACACACAGTTTCACGCAGTTGTCGATTTCAGCCGTTCATCTTAGATTGAACGGTTGAGATTAAAACTGTATATTTTTAGTTAAAACAATCTTAACCATCAAATTATGATCGGATGGCTGTCATTCTTTACAGCACCCTGCTGTTACAGCAGGGAATCCTATTCCGAAAGTTTGCACCCTTATTTTTGCTACTGCATTATTAATAACAAAGGATCCAAGTTGCACAATAAATTGTACTTGAAATCCAATTTAATAACTAAAAAACACACGTCGTCTGATCTTCATCCAACAACTAAAACATGCCGGTGGCAAAACTCATAACTCCAAAGAATCCATTTCCTAACAGGACATATCCTCCTTAGGCCTTTACAAAAGTATGGTCTTTTGTTCTAAAGGAAAAACATAATTTCTAAAGGTCAACATTATTCTTTTCATTAATTAGGCACATAAAAGTAACATCCAAACATTCTTTTTTTTTTTTTGAGCACATTCAAACATTCTTGAAGACAATAACATTATGCTCAAGCACCATTCAACAAATTTGTTTCTAAGCATCTAAGAAAGTGTAAAGTAGATTCTAATGTTTTCATTGGAAATGCACTACTTTCCTCAATTTCCAACTCATAATCATAAGAAATCTTCACATTAACCACTGTCTTATCCTCTTCTGTGGTAGATAGCTTGAAACTTGTTTTGTAGAATGAGAAACCTTGATTCAAGTATCCTCCTTCAACCACTTGCAACCCAATTTCATGGGAAGAATCATCAAGCTCTGTGATCTTCTCCTTCTGGTAACTTACCGGAGATACACCTATGATTCAACTCACAAAGAGGAATTAATTTGGTTAGAAATATTGGAAGATATTTAATATATTATAATAAGAATTTATGTATAAGCTATTTCAATAACAAAAGATAAAATTAAATTAAATTGTTTTCGCATAAGTTCTAAATTGTTTTCATAATCTATCTTACAAAGCTTATAAAAATAAGCTAAAAAAAATTATAAACAAGTCAAGTTGTTTACGTAAGTTCTCCCAAAATGTAATTACAAGTGCATATACTAGTTGATAACCTCAAATAAACCAATCTTAACATACTCTAAAACAAAAATTGCATTAAAAATAAGTTAAACTTTTCTAAAGCAAAAAATTGCAACACTGACCTGAGAAGAAAGTCAAAAGCAAGATGGTATCAATCCCTCCACTGCCTTCAATCACTTTGACATCTTTCACAATGTTTGGTATAATTTTTGGTATTGTTACTATCAAATCTTTGGACAGAGCTTGCCACAAGGTTTCTAACTCCAGACATATCTCTGCTTGTTGGTTGAGCTCCTTTGTCATGATAACTGTTCAAACTTTTACTTTAATTGAATAAAAATGGTCATATATATATAGAAACATACTAAGTCCGGGGCAAAATAATATCGTAATAAATTTGACAAAATCACGGTGAATCATCTTAATATTGCAAAACCGATGAAGGTTAGCATACAGAAGTGAAACTTTTTTATGCCATACACATATGTTTTTTACCATTGATATATTATTAAATAATTCAATGGCTATGATTGAAGAAAGAGTACTTGTTTTGTAAGTTTATTGTTTAATTTATATTTTAATACATAAATAAATAGTTGGAAATAGGGATGGAGATATCTGTCTTTCAGATTCATCTTGATGCCTCATTTATCTCTTGGTTTATTGAAAAAAGAAAGAAAAAAGAAAGAAAAAACAAATCAAAGGTTGTCCACACCATATTTTAATGCGGTTATGTAATACAAGTAAAAAAATTTAATAATTTTTTATTATCTTGGGATGTTTGCCGGCCTGAATTGCTTCATGTAAATACAACGTGGGATAAGTTATTGATTTTTGGTTGTCAATATAACTCTACTCTTTTTCTAATTTGCTACATCGTAGGAGTTTTGTCTCTTTCACTGCACCCAACTCCCTTGGGCTATCAAAATACTTTTAATTATTTTATATATTTTCTATAAGAAATAATTAAATACTCCTATATAATCAAATAAAAGAAAATTTTGAAAAATAATATTAATTGTTAAAAGTTATTGCTATCAATTTTTGTTTGAATAACAAATTTTGTAATTAGTTTTTTTTTTTTTTAAAGAAAATTTTGTAATTAGTTGTTATCTGAGTTTTTTCTCCCTCGTTCAGGTTTAAATCTAATGCATTCAACTCCCATAGCTTCAAGTTGAAATAGACAACGCATTGATATCAATTCTTTTAATTCCTATGATTTTGTCAATATAGTCTCATATTATTATTTACAAACAAAGTTAGTATATTCTAGCGTACTACTACTAAGGTCCCGTTTGGTTTGAGCTTATGAAAAATAGCTTATATAAATAAATAAGCTTTTATTTAAATTTATAAGCTCTCACTAGCGAAAATCGTATCTTCATAAACTGTTTTTTCATAAACAACCTTAAAAACTTATAAATAATACATAAAAACTTATTTATTTGCATAAGCTGTTTTATATAAGCTCTAA